>SWCF01004364.1_pt1 | contig 278485 bp, 272 predicted proteins | sample 4690081 | NCBI WGS metagenome assembly SWCF01 (sample SAMN10267280, study PRJNA491770) | bioreactor metagenome | isolation source: DHS bioreactor inoculated with | place: Japan: off Shimokita Peninsula
GGGGGGGCAAGCGTCTCGTCCTCGCCTTCCATGAGGATGATGCTGACGGCGGCTGCATTGTCGAGTCGCTGCTGCATCCACTGCATGCCGAAATTGGCCACCGACGGGATGAAGATCAGGACTTCCGCGATCATCACGAAAAGCACGGTCAGCAAGAGAAGCTTGGTCGAGAGCCCGCGCGTGAGCGGAACGAAGCCCGTCTCGTGCGGTTGTCCGCTGATGTCGCCCGCTGTTCTTTCTGCCATCGTTCAGCGTTTTCCGGGGCCGCTTACGGTTGTTTTCCTGCTCACGCGTCCTGAAGCATGCATCAGCCGAAACGGCTCAGAAACCGCACCACCGCGCGTACCAGAGGCTTGCGTGTCGTCTCCGTGAAATACGTGATCGCGGCCCGTTTGCCAATCTCGGTCATGGTCGGGTAGGGGGAGACATAGCCGGCGATGTCGCGCACGCCGAGTTTTCGGGAGATGGCAAGCGCCCAGAAATTGATCATTTCGCCCGCATTGGCGCCAGCGATGGATGCGCCGAGAATGCGGCCCTTGCGGTCGGTGACGAGCTTGATCAGACCCTCGGTTTTGCGTTCGGCCTGCGCGCGGTCGTTTTCGCTATAGGGCCAGCGCAGAATGCTGATCTTGCGGTGGCTTTTGCGGGCCTCGTCCTCATTGAGTCCCACATGGGCGATTTCGGGATCCGTATAGGTTGCCCAGGGAATGATGTTCCGGTCTTCGCGTGCGGGCAGGCGGAAGAGCAGGGCGCGTATCACCAGCCCGGCATGATACCCCGCCACATGGGTGAACTGCAGCCCGCCCGCTACGTCGCCGATCGCATAGACGCGGCGATTGCTGGTGCGCAGCTTGTCGGAAACCTTGATGCCGCGCCGGTCGTGCTGGATTCCGGCCCTGTCGAGCTCCAGCGACGCGATATTGGGTGTGCGGCCCGCGGCAATCAAAAGGTGAGAGCCGTCGATGCTGCGGGTTCCCTCGGCATCTTCCACATGAACACGCACGCCCGAACGGCCACGCTTCTCCACTTGTGTGACTTTCGTGTGTTCGAGCACATTCACGCCTTCGGAGCGGATGTTTCGGAGTGCGAAAGCGGTCAGTTCGGGGTCGTCCTTGCCGAGCGCGGCCAGTGCTTCCACCACCGTGACTTCACTGCCCAGGCGACGGTGCGCCTGCGCCAGCTCCATGCCGATGGGGCCGCCACCGACGACGATCAGATGCGCCGGCCTGCGGGTCTGAGAGAAAATCGTCTCATTGGTGAGGTAAGGAACATCTTCGACGCCCTGTATCGGCGGAACAAGAGGCGATGACCCGGTTGCAATGACGAAGCGGCGGGCGCGGATCTCATAATCGCCGGCGATCACCGTGCGCCCGTCTTTGAAACGCGCTTCCTCCTGGATGACCTGCACGCCGAGCGCGGTAAAGCGTTCGACGGAATCGTTGGGCGCAATGGCTGCGACGGTCGCTTCCACATGCTTCATCACCTGGCGGAAATTGACCTCCGCTTCCGCAGGGGCGATGCCAAAGGCGGCACCGCCCTGCATCAGATGGGCCTGTTTGCCGGCGGCGATCAACGCCTTGGAAGGCACGCAGCCATAATTGAGGCAGTCGCCGCCCATCTTTCCGCGCTCGACAAGCACGACGGGAACACCGAAGGCGGCAGCGGCGGCTGCGACGCTCAGGCCGCCGGAGCCGGCGCCAATGACGCAGATGTCGGGAGTAAGAAGGGTCATTCAGGCAGTCTCGTGGTTGTTCGGCAATCAGGTGTCGGGCGACCGGCGCAGTTTCTTCACCGCGACCGGGATGGCGGCAACCAGCGCCAGCGCAGCAAAGGCTAGAGTGAGCTGCGGCGTTATGAGATCGCCGAGCGTCACCTCGCGCCCGGCTTCGGCGGCGGCGACAAGCACGCTGTCCAGCCCGTGGCCGAGATAGGCGTAGGCGAAGGTGCCTGGCAGAATGCCGAGAAAGGTGGCTGTTGCATAGGTACGCAACGGTACATTGAACAGTGCCGGCGCGATGTTGACGACCCAGAACGGGAAAATCGGAGCGAGCCTCAGCACCAGAAGATAGTTGAAGGCATCCTCCTCGAAGCCCTTCGCCATGCGCGAAACGCGCCCGCCGATCTTTTGTGCCAGAACACCTGAAAGCGCGCCGCGTGCCGCCACAAAGACGGCGGACGCACCGACGGTGGCAGCGACCGCCACGAGCGCACCGCCGAGAAGCCAGCCGAAGAGGAAGCCGGCAAACAGCGTCAATATGGAAGCGGCGGGAAAGGAAAAGGCGACGGCCATGGCATAGAGAACCGCAAAGCCAAGCGGAGCAAGAAACGGATTTTCTGCGACGAAGCCTCGTAAAACACCGCGGCTTTCGGAAAGGAATTCGAGCGACAGATACTGATGCAGTCCGAGCGCATAGCCACCGGCCAGGCCCGCGAGCACGATGAGCAGCGGAAGAAAGCGCTTCAGAGGCGAGCGCCTTGTGTTTTCGTGGCTGCCATTTTCGGTCGTCTGCATCATCGTCATCTTTCGGGTCTCCGCCGCCAAAGGCTCCATGTTGTGCGGCAACAGGCCCGTACATGCGTGTTGCGACCCGTCCGCGCAACGAAAGATACGCGGTCTCACCGCCTTTTGAGGCGCGGTCGCATGGATATCACCGATCCGTGAAGCGCAGAGAGAATGAAAAAAGCCCGCTCGAAAGCGGGCTTTTCGGAGGGACCACGCGTCTGCGTCAGGCTTTTGCCCGTTCCAGCGAAAATGCGCCGGGCCCAAAGGCGGCGAGTATGAGAAGGCCGCCAGCCATGGAGATGTTCTTCATGAACATGATGCTCTGCATCTGATCGGCAAAGTCGAAATGGGCGATCAGGCCGGAGGCGACGCTGAACAGTGCAAGAAGCAGTGCGGCAATGCGTGTCTGAAAGCCAACGACGATGGCAAGGCCGCCGACGAGCTCGAGCAGGGCGACGATCCAGGCCGTCACGACCGGCAGGGGCAGGCCCATGCTGCCGAAATAGCCGGCGGTGCCGCCAATATTGGTGATCTTTCCGAAGCCGGAAACGATGAAGATGACCGCGATCAGAATCCGGCCGATGAGAACGAGTGCATTCTGGGACATTGCTGGGTTTCCTGTGAGAAGTGATATTCTTCGATCAGGCATATACGCCAGTGGATTGTGCAGAAAAACTGCCCCATTGGTTACGCTGTGTTATCAAAACGAGCGACAATGAGCGGGAATTCCCGGCCTGAAGACGGTCGCGCTTCAGGCCGGTGAGTTGTGAAAGGCGGCGATCAGGACGGTGCGATCATCTTTTCGGGACGCACAAGCCGCTCGTAATCTTCTTCGGAGACGAGACTGCTCTTGAGCGCTTCCTCACGCAGCGTGGTGCCATTCTTGTGCGCTGCCTTGGCAATGGCAGCCGCATTGTCGTAACCGATCGCCGGCGCGAGCGCCGTCACCAGCATGAGCGAACGCTGCATCAGGTCGGCAATGCGCGTTTCGTCGGCTTCGATGCCTTTTACGCAATTGTCGGCGAAGGAGCGCATTGCATCGGTGAGGATGCGGATCGACTGCAGCACGGCGTTTGCAACGACCGGCTTGAAAACGTTGAGCTCGAAATGGCCCTGGCTCGCGGCGATGCTGACGGTGGTCTGGTTGCCCATGACCTGAGTGGCGACCATGGTCAGCGCCTCGGCCTGGGTCGGGTTCACCTTGCCCGGCATGATGGAAGAGCCCGGCTCGTTCTCCGGCAGCTTCAGCTCACCCAGGCCCGAGCGCGGGCCGGAGCCCAGGAAGCGGATGTCGTTGGCGATCTTGAAGAGATCGGCGGCGAGCGCGTTCAGCATGCCGTGGAAGGCGTTCAGCGCTCCATGGCTCGCCAGCGCCTCGAACTTGTTCTCGGCGGTGCGGAAGGGCAGGCCGGTGATGGCGGCCACTTTTGCCGCGAACGCCTTGTCGAAGCCGATCGGAGCGTTGAGGCCCGTGCCGACGGCCGTGCCGCCCTGTGCCAGCGCATAGACATCGTTCAGGCTCTCTTCGATGCGCCTGGCACCAAGCTGGAGAGCCGCCACATAGCCGGAAAACTCCTGACCGAGCGTGAGCGGGGTGGCATCCTGCGTATGGGTGCGGCCGATCTTGACGATCCCGTCGAATGCCTGGGCCTTCTCTTCGAGCGCTTCGGTCAAATATTGCAGCGCAGGCAGAAGCTCGGCTGCCGCCTCGCGGCCGGCTGCAATATGCATCGCCGTGGGGAAGGTATCGTTCGAGGACTGCCCCATATTGACGTGATCATTGGGGTGGACCGGCTTCTTGGAACCCATCTCGCCGCCCAGGATTTCAATGGCGCGGTTGGAGATCACCTCATTGGTGTTCATGTTCGACTGCGTGCCGGAACCGGTCTGCCAGACTGAGAGCGGAAAGTGATCGTCAAGCTTGCCCGTGACGACTTCCCTGGCCGCCTCGATCATCGCCTCGCCGATCTTCCGGTCGAGCTTGCCGTTTTCGAGGTTTGCCTCGGCGGCAGCCTGCTTGACGATGCCAAGTGCCCGCACGAGGGGGATGGGCATTTTTTCCGTACCGATCTTGAAATTGCCCAGCGACCGTTGTGTTTGCGCGCCCCAGTAACGGTCTGCGGCAACCTCCAGCGGGCCGAATGTATCTGTCTCGGTGCGGGTCTTGGACATGCGATCGTGCTCCATTGTCATTTCGCGCGTCGGGCGGGCGGGTGCGGCTCGACGAGCCCTGCTGCCTCTACCCCAAAAGTGCTGCCGTTTAATGGCGCGGGCGAAGGGATTTGGCAATAGCCCGTGCGGCCCGCGCTGCGGTCGCGTCCGCGACTGCCGGCAAACTGTTCATTGCGCTCCTTTCCGGCATTGGATTATCACAGGCGATGTCGCGCGCCGTCAGCCAGACGGCTCTCGTATGCGTTGAAGACTTCTGGGGGGAATGTGTTTAGACATTTTACGAATGCGCAGACGGTGCGGACCTCCGGTCCCCCTTTTGCTGCGGCCCTGCTGATCGCGGCAGAGCATCTTGGGTTTCTTGAAGAAACCGGCATTGTCTTTTCTGTCCTGGCTGGGCTGTTCCTGGTCGCCACCGTCTTTTCATCGGTGCATTTCGCCGAGGTCATATCCGTTCGCATCGGGCAGCCTTTCGGCTCGGTTCTGCTGGCAATTGCCGTCACCGTGATCGAGGCCTCGCTGATCATTTCCATGATGCTGTCGCCATCGGAAGGAGATCCGACCGTGGCGCGCGACACGGTGTTTGCCACGGTCATGCTGGTTCTGAACGGCGTGGTCGGGCTTTGCCTGCTGGCCGGAGGTCTGCGCCATCGCGAGCAGTCTTTTCAGAGCCATGGCGCTGTGGCGGCATTCAGTGTGCTTGGCACGCTGGCAACGCTCACACTTATCCTGCCCAACTTCACGCTGGCCGTTGAGGGGCCGTACTATTCGATCGTGCAGTTGGTCTTCGTGACGGTCGTATCGCTTCTGCTCTACGGGCTGTTCCTGTTTGTGCAGACGGTGCGTCACCGTGGCGACTTTCTCGACATTGCAGCAGCCGATGCGGCCGTCCATGTGAAACCCGGCGGGGGAGAAACCGCATGGAGCGGCCTGATGCTCGCCGTGTCGCTTCTCATGGTCATCGTTCTGGCGGAAGCGCTGGCGCCTGCCATAGAGGAGGGTGTGTCCGTTCTCGGGCTGGCAGAATCCTTTGTCGGGCTGATCATCGCGGCTGTGGTTCTGCTGCCGGAGGGCATGACGGCCCTGCGTGCTGCAGCCTCGAACCGTCTCCAGACGAGCATGAATGTGGCCACGGGTTCGGCTCTTGCCAGTGTCGGTCTGTCGATCCCGACCATCGCCATTGCATCGCTGCTTCTTGGCGAGCCGATCACGCTCGGGCTCGATCCGGAACACATCGTGCTTCTGGTCCTGTCGCTCTTCGTTGGCATGCTCACCCTGGCGACGGGGCGTACCACGATCATGCAGGGCGCGGTCCATCTGGTGGTGTTCTTCTGCTTTCTGCTTCTGGCCGCGGTTCCCTGACCAGACCCGATATCAATCCATGAAAAAGGGCGCTCCCGAAAGGAGCGCCCTCAATTTTCAAGCGATGCGTGGCTGGCTTAGAAGCCCATGCCACCCATGCCGCCCATGCCACCCATGTCGGGAGCACCGGCCGGAGCGTCCTTCTTCGGAAGCTCGGCGACCATGGCCTCCGTGGTGACGAGCAGGCCGGCAACCGAAGCGGCATCCTGCAGTGCGGTGCGGACAACCTTCATCGGGTCGACGATGCCCATGGCGATCATGTCGCCATACTCACCGGTCTGGGCGTTGTAGCCGAAGGTGACGCCTTCGTTCTCCAGAATCTTGCCGGCAACGATGGAGGACTCTGCACCAGCGTTTGCGGCGATCTGGCGAACCGGAGCCTGAACGGCACGGCGCACGATGTTGATGCCGGCTTCCTGGTCGGGATTGTCGCCCTTCGCCTTGATCTGCGTGGAAGCACGCAGAAGCGCGGTGCCACCGCCGGGAACGATGCCCTCTTCAACAGCCGCGCGGGTTGCGTTGAGCGCGTCGTCGACGCGGTCCTTGCGCTCCTTCACCTCGACCTCGGTCGAGCCGCCAACGCGGATCACGGCAACACCGCCGGCGAGCTTTGCAAGGCGCTCCTGCAGCTTCTCGCGGTCGTAATCGGAAGATGTCTCTTCGATCTGCTGCTTGATCTGGGCAACGCGGCCTTCGATCTCGGACTTCTGGCCGGCGCCGTCGACGATGGTCGTGTTCTCCTTGGAGATCGCAACCTTCTTCGCACGGCCGAGCATGTCGAGCGTGACATTCTCAAGCTTGATGCCGAGGTCTTCGGAGATGACCTGGCCGCCGGTGAGGATCGCGATGTCCTCGAGCATGGCCTTGCGGCGGTCGCCGAAGCCCGGAGCCTTGACGGCAGCGATCTTCAGACCACCGCGCAGCTTGTTGACGACGAGCGTGGCCAGAGCCTCGCCTTCCACGTCCTCTGCGATGATGAGAAGCGGCTTGGACGACTGAACGACCGATTCCAGAACCGGCAGCATGGCCTGCAGGTTGGAGAGCTTCTTCTCGTGGAGCAGGATGTATGCGTCCTCGAGCTCGGCAACCATCTTCTCCGGGTTCGTAACGAAATACGGGGAGAGGTAGCCGCGGTCGAACTGCATGCCCTCGACCACTTCGAGCTCGGTCTCGGCGGTCTTGGCTTCCTCGACGGTGATGACACCCTCGTTGCCGACCTTCTGCATGGCCTCGGCGATCATGTCGCCGATTTCCTTCTCACCATTCGCGGAGATCGTGCCGACCTGGGCAACTTCTGCGGAGGTGTTGATCTTCTTGGTGGAGTTGCCGAGATATTCGATGACGTCGGCAACGGCCTTGTCGATGCCGCGCTTCAGGTCCATCGGGTTCATGCCTGCGGCAACGGCCTTGGCGCCTTCCTGAACGATCGCCTGGGCGAGAACCGTAGCGGTCGTCGTGCCGTCACCGGCGATGTCGTTGGTCTTGGAAGCGACCTCACGCACCATCTGTGCGCCCATGTTCTCGAACTTGTCCTCAAGTTCGATTTCCTTGGCAACCGTCACACCGTCCTTGGTGATGCGCGGTGCGCCGAAGGACTTGTCGATGACAACGTTGCGGCCTTTCGGGCCGAGGGTCACCTTCACCGCGTCGGCGAGGATGTTAACGCCGCGCAGCATGCGCTCGCGTGCGTCGCGGGAGAATTTTACGTCTTTTGCAGCCATATTTCTCTAGCTCCTGAGCTTCTTCGAGAAACTCTGTTACCGTTTTGATGTGGTGGCGTGGATTAGCCGATGACGCCCATGATGTCGGATTCCTTCATGATCAGGAGATCCTCGCCATTGAGCTTGACTTCGGTGCCCGACCACTTGCCGAAGAGCACGCGGTCGCCAGCCTTGACGTCCAGCGGGACAAGCTTGCCCGCCTCGTCGCGCGCGCCGGAACCGACTGCAACGATTTCGCCTTCCTGCGGCTTCTCCTTGGCGGTGTCGGGAATAATGATGCCACCTGCCGTCTTTTCTTCAGACTCGACCCGGCGGACGACCACGCGGTCATGAAGCGGGCGAAAGTTCGTGTTGGCCATGTTCTCTGAACCCTTGATTCGGATGATGAATTAGGCTTTTCCTCCGTCCGGCGGACGCCGGACCTCTCGTTAGCACTCCCTTGGTAAGAGTGCTAACGCGGCTTTGAGATAGTAAGCCCCAAATTCGGAGTCAAGATTTTCATGCGCGGAATCTGGTACAATTTTCGCAGCCGCCGACCGGTTTTTCGATCTGGCGCGGAAAACCCGACGGGCTCAGGCGGGCCTGCTGAACGCTTCGCGCTTCTTCTCCACCGCTGCCCGGCAGCAGCACCCCTCGATATGATCGTTGACCAGCCCCATGGCCTGCATGAAGGCATAGACGGTGGTGGGGCCAACGAAGGACCAGCCCCGCTTTTTCAGGTCCTTTGAGATGCGGGTGGATATCTCCGTCGTCGGATTGGCCGTCAGGGTTTTGTAGTCGACGGGATCAGGGCGTTCATGCGGCTGTGGCTCGTGGCGCCAGAAATAGTGGGCAAGAGACCCTTCCTGCTCGCACAGTTCGATCGCGCGCTGCGCATTGTTGATGGTGGAGCGGATCTTGCCGCCGTGGCGAACGATGCCGGCATTGCCCAGGAGGCGCTCCACATCCTTCTCGGTGAAACGCGCGACGCGCTCGAAGTCGAAACCCTCGAAGGCTTCACGAAAGTTCTCGCGCTTGCGCAGGATCGTCAGCCATGAGAGCCCGGATTGAAACCCTTCCAGGCAAATCTTCTCGAACAGCCGGTGATTGTCGGAAACGGGGTGTCCCCATTCATTGTCGTGGTAATCGAGATAGTCCGGCAGTTCACCCGGCCAGAAGCATCGGGTCTTGCCGTCGGCGCCGAGGATCAGGCCGGTCTTTTCTTCGCTCATGTGTGTTGAATTCCCTGGTTAATGTGAAATCAGCCCGGTTTAGCGATATGTTCACCAGCTTTTTGAACGTGCCGGTAACCACGCCAAATGGTTTTTTGAATACATCGCATTTTATCGATGTCGATTCACCATTCGGTTGCAGCTTCGAGTCAGCATCCTGACACGGACAGGCGCATAGGGTGCGTTTGCCCTTCGCCGCCACCTGTTTTCGAGCCTGTTTTCGAGAACGCGTGGTCTGTTTGATCTGTGACGAATCGTAGAGAGAAGTTTGTCATGAAGTCGATGTTGACTGCGGCCGGCCTTGCGACCGCGCTGCTTTTTTCCTGGGGGGCGCAGGCCCAGGATCGATATGTGGAACCGCCGCCGGTTCTCGTCAGTCCTGATCTTTCCGCTCCCTGGGTGATGCAGCTCCGCAGTTCGCCGGTGCAGGCGCAACATCGCACCCAGCAGGCGGTGGAGTACCAGACCTACCAGCGTGCCCGCAATGCACGTGAACGCGACAGCGCGCGCCGCGATTACCGACCGCGTCATCAAATGGCGGTTCGTGAAATGGCGGTTCGTGGCGCCCGGCAGGAAAAACCCGCGCAGAAGGTGGCGTTTATACCACGCGCGAGCGAGCCCTTTCCCCTGAATGAACGCTCATGGAGGATGAGCGATCCCAAATGGCTGCCGCAGGTCGTGGAGTACGAGACCGACCAGCCTCCAGGAACCATTGTTGTCGACACCAGGCAGCGTTTCCTTTTTTTGGTGCTGAAGGGTGGCAAGGCGAAACGCTACGGCGTTGGCGTCGGCAAGGAAGGTTTCGGCTGGACCGGAACTGAGAAGGTTTCCAACAAGCGCAAATGGCCGGACTGGCATCCGCCGGCTGAGATGATCGAACGCGAAAAAGCAAAGGGCAGGATCCTGCCGGTGAAAATGGAGGGTGGCCCGGCCAATCCCCTCGGCGCGCGCGCGTTGTATCTCGGATCAACGCTCTATCGCATTCATGGCACCAACGCGCCCTGGACCATCGGCCGTGCGGTGTCTTCCGGTTGCATCCGCATGCGCAACGAGGATGTGGTCGATCTTTATAACCGCATTCCGGTCGGCACCAATGTGGTGGTGAAGTGACCGGATAAGCGGGGGATGCCCGGCAAGGGGACTGCCTGGGTAGATGGAAAAGGGCGGTGCTTGGGGGAGCATCGCCCTTTTCTCATTCCGCTGCAGTCAGCGCCGCCCCTGGCTGTTCCCGGCTCACAATTGCATCGGGCAGAGCTGCCGGCTTCGGTCCGCCATAGGCCCAGTCGAGAAGCTCCACGGTGTGAACGACCGGCATTCCAGTGCCCGAACCGATCTGGGTCATGCAGCCGATATTGCCGGTGGCGACGAGCGCCGCGCCCGTCGCTTCGATATTCCGGACCTTGCGGTCGCGCAACCTCGCGGCGATGTCTGGCTGGAGAATGTTGTATGTGCCGGCGGAACCACAGCACAGATGTCCCTCGCGCGGTTCTCGTACCACGAAGCCTGCCCTGCGCAGAAGCGCGCGCGGTTCGCGGCTGATCTTCTGTCCGTGCTGCATGGAGCACGCGGAGTGATAGGCGACGGCGAGACCGGGTTCGACAATCGGCTCAGGGAGGCTCAGCGTCTCCAGGTATTCGGTGATGTCTCTGGCAAGCGCCGCCACGCGGGCGGCCTTTTCGGCATAGGCGGGGTCGAGCCGTAGCATGTGCCCGTAATCCTTGACGGTCGTACCGCAGCCGGACGCCGTGATGATGATCGCGTCGAGCCCGCCGGTCTCGATTTCACGTGTCCAGGCATCCACATTGCGCCGGGCGGCGGCCAGAGCATCCTCTTCGCGGCCCATATGATGCACCAGCGCGCCGCAGCACCCTTCACCTTCCGGGTGTTGCACCACTTCCACGCCGAGCCGCGCAAGCAGCCGCACGGTCGCAGCGTTGATACCGGGATCGAGAACCGATTGCGCGCAGCCTGTCAGAAGCGCCACACGTCCGCGCTTTTCTCCGGAAAGGGGCTGGCTGTCTCCGGGCTGTCGCGGCAATGTTCGCGGGGCGAGGTCCAGCATGGCTGCGACGGGCTTCATGCCGGGCAGATTTCGGAAGAGCCCCGCGAAGGGGCGCCCGAAGCGGGCCAGCTTCAAGGCGGCGCGGAAACGCGACGGATAGGGCAGGATCTGCGCCAGGACCGACCGCATCAGCCGGTCGAGCACCGGCCTGCGATAGGTTTTTTCGATATGCGCGCGGGCGTGATCCACCAGGTGCATGTAGTTCACGCCCGAGGGGCAGGTGGTCATGCAGGCAAGGCAGGAAAGGCAGCGATCTATATGGGTGACGATTTCCCGGTCGGCCGGCCTGCCGTTCTCCAGCATGTCCTTGATGAGATAAATGCGCCCGCGCGGGCTGTCGAGCTCATTGCCGAGCGTGACATAGGTCGGGCAGGTGGCCGTGCAGAAGCCGCAATGCACGCATTTGCGCAGGATCGATTCCGCCTCCGCGACATGCGGATCGGAAAGCTGCTCGGGAGTGAAATTGGTCTGCACGGCGCTTCTTCTATATCAGCCAGCTTTGCGGGTTCTTGATCGGCTCGTTCCGGCCCACGGCCTGCAGGCCGATCACGCAGCGCACCACGACCCAGATCGCAACCGCAATTATCAAAAGGAATCCGATGCCGACGACCATCAAAAGGGCCGAGACGAAACCGAACAGAACACCGATCCAGAATGTGCGAATGGCCCAGGTGTAGTGCGTTTCGAGCCATCCGCTGGCCTTGCCGCGGTTCATATAGGCAATCACGATGCCCACCAGAGCCGAAATACCAATGACGAAGCCGACCAGATAAAGAATATAGATGACCTGAATGTTGGTCGGTCCGGGTTCCAGCCAGCGGTCCGTCCTGCGCGTTTCATCGGGGGTCTGCTGCATGTCACTCATGGGTTCGCCCTCCATTGTTTCGATGGCAATCTATCATGGCTTCAGGTGAACGCCATGCGTCCCGGATTGAGGATGCCCTTGGGGTCGAACTGCTCCCTCAGGCGGGTGGAGAGAGCGGCAAGGGCCGGCGATTGCGGCTCGAAGACGGGCGTCGCCGCACGCACCGCGAGCGGTGCGCGCACCAGTGTGGCGTGCCCGCCACCGAAATGCGCAATCATTTTCCGCAGAATTTCCGCCTCGGGGTCGGCCTCCATGCGCATCCAGATCAGGCCGCCCTGCCAGTCGTAATAGACATTTGCACCGGCGGCCCGGCGGTAGGCGTCCACCAGTTCGTGACCGCGCGACGGCGTGACGGAGACACGCCAGACGGGCGCGGGCGTCCCGTCCGCAAAAGGCTGGCAATCGCGGATTTCGCGCCACAGCCGGCGTGAGGCATCTCCTTCCAGCGTGCCGATGGTTCCATACCCACGCAGAAGCCGGGCAAGAAGGTCAATCCGATAAGTGACGGAAGGTCCAAAACCTTCCACCCGCAGCGCGGTCTGTCCGCCGCCCGAAAACGCACCATCGATAAAGCGGCCGACCACACCCTCGGGCAGATGCGCCGCGCCCGAAACCTCGGCACTCGACCCCATGGCGGTCGCCATGGCCTCGGTCGCACCTGCGTCGTCCAGCCCGGCAATGCACAATGTGGCCTCGGTTTCCGCCGCCGGCAGAACCTTCATCGTAATGTCGGTGGCAACGGCGAGCGTGCCCCAGGAGCCGGCAAGCCCCTTGGAAAGGTCGTACCCCGTCACGTTCTTCACCACCCGCCCGCCCGACTTGAAACCTTCGCCTCGGCCCGAAACTGCGTGAACGCCGAGCACATGGTCGCGCGCGGCCCCTGCCTTCAGCCGGCGTGGGCCCGAGAGATTGGCCGCAAGCAGCCCGCCCAGCGTGCCGCGTCCGGCCTCGCTGCCGAGAAGCGGGCCGTAGTCCATCGGCTCGAAGGCGAGTTCCTGATTGTGCTCGCGCAGCGCAGCCTCGATCCCGGCAACCGGTGTGCCGGCTTTCGCTGAAAGCACCAGTTCCTCCGGTTCATAAAGTGTGATGCCGGCCAGTCTCGACAGATCGAGCGTGTGCTCGGTCTGGAGTGGTTGACCGATGCCGCGCTTCGAACCATGGCCGACAATTTCGAGCGGGGATTCTTCGGAAACCGCCCACTGGATGGTTTCCAGAACCTCTTCAGCGCTGTTGGGAAGGAATTCGGTCACGGCAAACCACTCATTGAAAAACTGCGGGCGAAGTTGGATGCGAAGGGCACGCTCAAAACCGCTCCAGGTCCGGGAAGGGCACCTGCCCGCGATGGATGTGCATGCGGCCAAGCTCAGCGCAGCGGTGCAGTTGGGGAAACACTTTGCCGGGATTCAGAAGATGGCCCGGATCGAACGCGCATTTGACGCGTATCTGCTGGTTCAGATCGTCTTCGGTGAACATTTCAGGCATCAAATCGCGTTTTTCCACGCCGACACCATGCTCCCCGGTCAGAACCCCGCCCACCTCGACGCACAGACGCAGAATGTCCGCGCCGAAATCCTCGGCCTTCTCCAGTTCGCCCGGCCTGTTGGCGTCATAGAGAATGAGCGGATGAAGATTGCCGTCGCCGGCATGGAACACATTGGCGACGCGCAGCCCGTATTTCTCGGACAGCGCGCGCATGCCTGCCAGAACCCGCGGCAATTGCTTGCGGGGGATCGTGCCGTCCATGCAGTAGTAATCGGGCGAGATGCGGCCCACCGCCGGGAAGGCGGCCTTGCGCCCGGCCCAGAACACGGCGCGTTCCTCATCTGATGTCGAGGCGCGGCTGGTGGTTGCGCCGTTCTCCCTGGCAATCGCTTCCACCCGGTCGATCAGGTGATCGACCTCCGCCTGCGGTCCATCGAGCTCGACGATCAGAAGCGCTTCCACGTCCAGTGGATAGCCTGCATGAACGAAATCCTCCGCAGCCCGGATGGCCGGCCCGTCCATCATTTCCATCCCGCCTGGAATGATGCCTGCACCGATGATCTCGGCCACGCACTGGCCCGCCTGTTCGCTTGATGGGAAGCCGATCAGAAGCGCGCGCGCCGTCTCCGGCTTCTGCAGAATGCGCACCGTCACCTCGGTCACGACGCCGAGCAGGCCCTCCGAGCCCGTCATGAGACCCAGCAGGTCATAGCCCTCCGCATCCAGATGCCTGCCGCCGAGCCGGATGACATCGCCATTCATCAGCACCATCTCGATGCCCAGAACATTGTTGGCGGTGAGCCCGTATTTCAGGCAGTGCACGCCGCCGGAATTCTCAGCCACATTGCCGCCGATGGAGCAGGCGATCTGCGACGAGGGGTCGGGCGCATAATAAAAGCCCTCCTGCTCGACTGCATGGGTGATGCCCAGATTGGTGACGCCCGGCTGCGCGACCACGGCCCGGTTCGCATAGTCGATGTCGAGAATGCGGTTGAAGCGGCTCATCACCAGGAGTACGGCGTCTTCAAGCGGCAGCGCACCGCCGGAAAGCGAGGTGCCCGAGCCGCGCGGTACGACGCGGATATCGCGCTCATGGCAATATTTCAGGATGCGTGACACCTGCGCTGTCGTTTCGGGCAGGACGACGACGAGCGGCATCTGGCGGTAGGCGGTCAGCCCGTCGCTCTCGAAGGCGCGCATTTCGTTTTCCGTTTCCACCACGCCTTCACCGGGCACGATGATGCGCATGTCGGCGACGATTTCGGCGCGCTTCTTCAGGGTTGCCGCATTGGCCTGCGGCATTTTCAGACCGGACATCAGAACTCCCTCACTGGTTCATTCAATTTACCAGTGTGTTGGCGGTTCTGTAAATGCTGCGTGGAAAGCGTGCCTGCGTCAATCCGCCCCGGTGCCGATATTGGCGTCTTCGCGGGCGTGGTGGCGGCGTATGCGCCGCACCAGAAGCCAGATGCACAAAACGGCCATGGGAACGGCGGCAGCGGTGATCGCCTCGCTCGACAGGCCGGGCAGGTCGGGTTTTGCGCCCTTGGCCACATAGCCCACCAGCCCCACCACATAATAGGAGATGGCGGCAACGGAAAGGCCTTCCACCGTCTGTTGCAGGCGCAATTGCAGCTGCGCGCGGCGGTTCATGGAGGCGAGCAGGTCGCGGTTCTGGCGCTCCACTTCCACATCAACCCAGCTTCTGAGCAGGTTTGCGGCACGTGTCAGCTTGCGCGAAAGGTTGGCCTGGCGCTCTTCCACCGAGCGGCAGGTGCGCATGGCGGGCGCGACACGCCGTTGCAGGAAGGCGGCCCAGGTCTCGTAGCCGGCCATCGGTGCTTCGTTCAGCGTTTCCAGCCGCTCCTCGACAATGCCGTGATAGGCGCGGCTTGCGCCAAAGCGGTAGAGGCTGGCGGCGGCATCGGCCTCCAGGTCGGCGGCAAGCTCCGTCAGCTCGCTCAAAAGCGCGTGGCTGTCGTGCTTTTCACGCTGGCGCATGCGTGCCGTCAGGGCCGCGAGCTGATCCTCCATGCGGCGCAGGCGCGGCGAAAGCGATTGCGCCAGTGGCAGGCCAAGCATGGCAAGCGTGCGGTAGGTTTCGATGTCGATCAGGCGCTGCGAAAGCGCGCCGATACGGGCCGGCGCCAGATCCTTCTCGAGGATCAGGATGCGGGTCAGCCCGTCGCCATCCTGACGGAAGTCGGTGGCGACGGCGGCGCGTCCGCCCTCCACCACCGAATAGCCGAGGCTTGCCGGATCGAACGCGCCGACCAGCCTTTCCGTCGCGCTCGTCCATTTGCGGATTTCCACCCGCGTGCCCGATATGGCGGTGCCGGGCGGGCTGAAGCCGTTTCCGAACGGGGATTCCTCAAGCGGCTTTCCGGTGCGCGGCGAGATCGGACAATCCCACTGATAGCTCGAAAACTCCGTATGCCGCTCCCAGCGCAGCGTGCCCTTGCCCCACTTCATCGCGTGGTGGCGCGCATTGGTCTGGGGCGGGGCCACGCCAAGCCGGCGCGACAGATCGGCCAGCACGGCCTGATCCACCGCCGAGCCGCCCTCGGTCATGAAGGAGAGCTGGATGATGAGGCGCGGCGCTTCAAGCAGCGCGTGCGGTCGCGCATGCACTTCGCCCAGCGCCCCGGCGCGCCCGTCATGGGCGGGAAAGCCCAGAACGCTGCCTGTCACCAGTGTCTCCGCGGATGAAGCCTCGGGCCTGTCGGTGCCGATTACGACAAGCTGTTCCCCGTCTTGTTGGCTCATTGTGCCTTGCCGTCTGTCTCAGGATGGACCTTCTGCAAGTATGCTATTGCCTTTGCGCGGGGCGCAATGCGTGTCTGCAAGCGCCCGTCGATGGCGGGATTGGGCAAATTAATTGACCAGTCGTATTCGGTCGCGCTAATCTGCGCCAACAAAGAGAGTGGATAGCGAGACGGCGAAGCCGGTGGACGCGGTTTTTTCAAGAATTGAGCATGCCCGCACGGCGGATGGCGTCATCCGGCAGATCGAGACGCTGATTCTCGAGGGCGTGCTGCGCGATGGCGACCGGCTGCCGGGCGAGCGCGAGCTTGCGCGCCAGCTCGATGTGTCCCGTCCGATCCTGCGCGACGCCCTGAAAACGCTGGAAGAGCGGGGCCTGATCCTCACGCGCCACGGCGGCGGCACCTATGTGGCCGACATTATCGGCCAGGTGTTCACAAAACCGGTACGTGAACTGATCGCCACGCATCACAAGGCGACCGCCGACTATCTGGAATACCGCCGCGAGATGGAGGCCGTCGCCGCCGAATTCGCTGCAAAACGCGCGACGCCCGAAGACCTGGTGCTCCTTGGGGCGATCATGACGCGGATGGACGAAGCGCATGCCGCGGAGGATTTCGAGGCGGAAGCGGCCTGCGACGTGGAGTTTCACAATGCAGTGGGCGAATGCGCGCACAACATTGTGCTCCTGCACACGCTACGCGCCTGCTACCGGCTGCTCGCCGATGGCGTCTTCCTCAACCGCGTCCGCATTTACGAACTGCCGGATGCGCGCGACATGCTGCTTGCCCAGCACCGCGCGATCCATGCGGCAATCGCCGCCGGCGATCCGGAAGCCGCGCGCAGTGCCGCGATCGCGCATATCGATTTCGTCGAAAAGGCCACCTTTCATGCCGAACGCACAGATGACTGGCAGCGCATATCGCGGCTCCGGCTCCAGCAGCGCGGCGGCGAGGCGGCACAAGCATGAGCAAGCGAACCTGAGCCAGCGAAAGAAGAACCGTTGAAAGAAGACATGACCCAACCGAAGCGCGTCGGCCTTTTCGTCACCTGCCTGGTGGACCTGTTCCGGCCCACTGTCGGGTTTGCCGCCGTCAAGCTTCTGGAAGAGGCAGGCTGCACCGTCGAGGTGCCCATGGCGCAGACCTGCTGCGGCCAGCCGGCGTATAATTCCGGCGACCGGGAGGATGCAGCCGCCATCGCGCGCCAGACCATCGAGGCCTTTGAGGAGTTCGATTATGTCGTCGCGCCATCGGGCTCCTGCGCGGGCATGCTCAGGAAACATTATCCCTCGCTTCTCAAGGGCACGCCATTCGAGGCGCGGGCCGAAGCCTTCTCGGGCCGGGTGCACGAGCTGGTAAGCTTCCTGGTCGATGTGCTCGGCATCACGGAAGTGCCGGTCCGCCACGAGGGCAGTGTCACCTATCACGATTCCTGCTCGGGCCTGCGCGAGCTCGGCATTCAGAAACAGCCGCGAAAACTCCTGTCTTCGGTCGAGGGGCTTGAGCTCAAGGAGATGCAGAATTCCGATGTCTGCTGCGGCTTCGGCGGCACGTTCTGCGTGAAATATCCCGACATCTCCAACAAGATCGTCGAGGAAAAGACGGCGAGCATCGAAGAAGCCGGGGCGGCTACGCTGCTCGCGGGTGATCTCGGCTGTCTCATGAACATGGCCGGCAAGCTGCATCGGCAGGGCAGCAGGGTTGAGGTCCGCCATGTGGCGGAGGTTCTGGCCGGCATGACCGACAAGCCGGCGATCGGCGGGGGAGGACGCTGATGGAGGTACAGTCTCCACAGTTCAAGGAAAAAGCGCGCAAGGCGATTGCCGACGAGCAGTTGCAGCGCGCCATGGGCAAGGCGAAGATCGGTTTCGTCGGCAAGCGCAAGAAGGCGGTCGATGCGCTGCCGGAGTTCGAGGATCTTCGCTCTTCCGCCCGCGCGATCAAGGATCACACGCTCGAACATCTCGATCTCTATCTGGAAGCCTATGAGCGCAAGGTCATTGCCTCGGGCGGCCGGGTGCACTGGGCCGAGACGGCGGAAGATGCCCGCCAGGCCGTGCTCGACATCTGCCGCGCCGCTGGCGCGCGCACCGTCACCAAGGGCAAGTCGATGATCACCGAGGAGATCGCGCTCAACGATTTCCTTGAGAAGGAAGGTGTCCGTCCGGTAGAGACCGATCTTGGCGAATACATCATCCAGCTGCGCGGCGAGCATCCAAGCCACATCATCGGCCCGGCCCTGCACTTGAACAAGGAGCAGGTGGAGGAGGATTTCCGCCGCGTTCACACCGAGCTCCCGGCCGGGCGCGATCTCTCGCAGCCCGAGTCCCTTCTCGGTGAAGCGAGGCATATCCTGCGCCCGCAATATTTTCAGGCGGATGTGGGCATTACAGGCGCGAACTTCCTTGTCGCTGAAACCGGCACCTCAATCATCGTCACCAATGAGGGAAATGGCGATCTCACGCAGACGCTGCCGCGCGTCCATATCGCCGTCGCCTCCATCGAGAAGGTGGTGCCGACGCTGGAGGATGCGAGCCAGATCCTGCGTGTGCTGGCCCGCTCGGCCACCGGTCAGGACATGAGCGTCTACACCACGCTCTCCACCGGCCCGCGCCGCCCGGACGATCCCGACGGTCCGGACGAATATCACGTCATTCTGCTCGACAATGGCCGGTCTTCCATGCTCGGCACGGAGTTCCACGAGATGCTGCGCTGCATTCGCTGCGGCGCGTGCATGAACCATTGTCCCGTCTATCACGCTGTCGGCGGTCATGCCTATGGCTGGGTCTATCCGGGGCCGATGGGCTCGGTGCTCACGCCTTCGCTGGTCGGCGTCGACAAGGCCGGGCACCTGCCCAACGCCTCCACCTTCTGCGGGCGCTGCGAATCTGTTTGTCCCATGCAGATCCCGCTGCCGCGCATGATGCGGCACTGGCGCGAGCGTGAGTTCGAGCGCGGGCTCAATCCGGCGACGCAGCGTTTCGGTCTCGGTTTCTGGGCCTTCTTCGCCCGCCGGCCAGGGCTTTATCGTCTTGCCACGTCGATGGCGATCCCGACCCTGTCGGGTCTCGCCGGGCGTCGCCGCTGGTTCCGCTCGCTCCCCTTTGCCGGGGGCTGGACGCGGCACCGCGATCTTCCCGCGCCTGAGAGCCGCACTTTCATGCAGCAATGGCGCGACCGCGAAACCGCGAAACAGGAAGGGGGTGCATCATGAGCACGCGCGAGGCCATTCTTGGCAAGCTGCGGGCGGCGGCGTCCGTTTCCACCAACGACGCTGCACGGCGCGAAGCCGTCGAAAAGCGCCTTGCAAAGACGCCGCGCGGGCTCATTCCGGCGCGCGGGCAGGTGGAGGGCGAAGAGCGCATTGCTCTTTTCTGCCGCATGGCCGAGGCCGTCACGGCCACGGTGGAGCGCGTGAAAAAGTCAGACGATGTGCCGAAGGCCGTGACCCATTATCTGCGCTCGAAGAATCTGGCCCCCTCCGTTCGCATGGGGGACGACAGGCGTCTGAAGCGCATGGACTGGGCAAGTCAGAAGTCGCTTGAGGTGAAACGCGGACGGGCCGAACCTGAAGATGAAGTCGGCGTGAGCCACGCATTCGCCGCAGTTGCTGAAACGGGCACGGTCGCTCTGCCATCGGGCAAGGACAATCCGACCACCGTCAACTTCGTGCCCGATCACCACATCATCGTCATTGACGCGAAGGACATTGCCGGTGATCTTGAAACGGTGATTTCCCGCCTCAGGCGCAAATATGGCAGAGGTGACATGCCAAGACTGCTGAACCTCATCACCGGGCCATCGCGCTCCGGCGACATCGAGCAGACCATGCTGCTCGGGGCGCACGGGCCGCGCGCGCTGCATCTCATCGTCGTAGACGGGTGAGGGATGGCCGCCGGGGTCTCATATGATGAGGCTTCGACGCCCAACGGCCTGCGCCTCTACGCGGTCGGAGACATTCACGGCCGGCACGATCTGCTGGCCGCGATGCATGCGCGGCTCATGGAGGAAATCCTTCATGACCGCCCCGCCGACTGGCGCATCGTCTACCTTGGAGACTATGTGGATCGCGGTGCCAATTCACGCGGCGTGATCGAGTATCTCGCCAATCTGCGCGAGCGCGACCCGCGCGTCATAACGCTTGCCGGAAATCACGATCTGGGCTTTCTCGATTTCCTGTCGAACCCCGACCCCTTCGGCCTGTTCGCGTGCAATGGCGGTTTCGAGACGGCGCTTTCCTATGGCGTCGAGATCGATCTGACATCGCGAGAGAGGATGATGCCGGGCCACGCGGCGCTCGTTCGCGCAGTGCCGCGGCGCCACAGGGCGTTTCTGGCCACGCTGCCCTATTCAGTCTCGTTCGGGGATTTCTTCTTCTGCCACGCAGGCGTCCGGCCGGGCGTCGCCCTGGATGCCCAGTCGGCGGACGATCTCATCTGGATCAGGCGTGAGTTCCACGCATTCGAAGGGCTTCATCCCAAATTGATCGTGCATGGCCACACGCCCGTGCGCGCGGCGGAACTCCGTAAGAATCGCATCAACCTTGACACGGGCGCATGGCAAAGTGGCCGGTTGACGGCGCTCAGGATGGAAGGTCGGGAAAAGACCTTGATCGAGGCTGCCTGCTGAAGGCGGCCTAGTCCATGGCGGCGGAAATGCCGTAGCCGTCCACGGGATGATGGTCCCCGGTGGCTCCAGCCGAAAGCAGCCTGGCCCCGATCAGCGTGAACGCAGAAACAGTGATGAGAAACACGACAGTCGCACGCCCGATGGTCATCCGGCCAAAGTCCCCTTGAAGGTCAATAAAACACGGCTCCCCGTGCCGCGCAGGTTGCTATAAACGCAAACAGCTTAAGATTGAAAGAACTTATATGCCAATACCCACATTGTTTATGACAGCCCCTGAGAAGCGGGGAAAAGTTCATGCCGCTGCAAAATCGCGTTGATCCGTTCGGTCGCATTGATACAACTCCCGCGCGCGGCCTTTTCACCGGCAATCGCGGCGTGATCCATGATCCCGATACGAAAACGCTCCTGCGCCGCCGCTGGACGACCAGGGCCTGGATCGTCTGCGTCTGCGACTTCAGGGGGCGCCGGCGTGAGGTCATGGGGAGGAATAGCCCGACAGGCAGGGCGGGCTGGACGGAGCTCTTCTTTCTCGATGAGGTGACAGCCCTTGCGGCGGGCCACCGCCCCTGTTTCCTTTGCCGGCGCGAGGCGGCAACGCGGTTCCTGGCATGCGCGCGTGCGGCGGAGAACGATCAGGCGCTGAAGGCTCCCAATCTCGACTCAGCTCTCCATGGGCAAAGGCTTGCAGTCACAGGCAGAACACAATCCATCGCTGCAGAGGCGCTGTCGGATCTGCCCGACGGCTCCATGATTGGCTTCGGAGAGCGGGCTTATGCACTTCGCGGTGGGGCGCTTTATGAGTGGCGTTTTGAGGGCTACCGAAGCGCTCCCTCACTGGACAAGACCCCGCCGGTTGTTCAACTGCTTACGCCAGCCTTGACCGTCGCGGCGCTGCGCGAGGGTTATTCCCCGGTCTGGCACGCAAGCATCGGCTCTTGACGTGGCATCGTCGATCCACCATCAGACCGGCATGCGTGCGAACTATAAACTGCAGCGGCTGTTCATCGGTGCCGCCCTCGCTTCCGGTGCCGAGGTGGAAACCAGCCGGGAACAGGCCCACTACCTGACAAATGTGCTGCGCCTGCGCGAAGGCGGCGAAGTGCTCGTTTTCAATGGGCGCGATGGCGAATGGCATGCCGCACTGATAGCGGTCGGCCGCAAGGCGGTGCGCCTGCGGATGACCAGCCAGGCCCGCCCCCAGACGCCTCATCCCGACCTCCTTTATTGCTTTGCCCCATTGAAAAAAGGCCGCCTCGACTATCTTGTGCAAAAGGCCGTCGAAATGGGTGCAGGGCGTCTTCAGCCCGTCATCACCCAGCACACGCAGGTGGCAAAGCCCGGTACCCAGCGGCTCGAGGCGAATGTCATGGAGGCGGCCGAGCAGTGCGGCATATTGGCCGTGCCGGAGGTGCTCGAGCCGGTAAAACTCGATCGTCTTCTGGCCGGCTGGGAGCCGGACCGCCGCCTGATTTTCTGCGACGAGGATGCCGCGACGAACAATCCAATGCCGGCGCTTTCGGCTGTGCGCGAGAAGAAACTGGCACTTCTGGTCGGCCCGGAAGGCGGGTTTTCCGAGGCCGAACGCGCTCAGTTGCGCGCGCTGCCCTTCGTGACGTCCATCCCGCTCGGCCCCCGCATCCTGCGGGCCGACACGGCAGCCGTGGCCGCTCTCGCCGTCATTCAGGCGAGCGTGGGCGACTGGGAATAGGCGGGACGGTAAAGCGCTTGTGAAGAGAGGTTGACGCTCCTGTCAGCACTTTTTACTTGAAGCGGATTGTCAGCATGGTCCATCAGATCGCTGATGGTTTGCCAGGAGAGCAGTTATGGCCCGTGACACCACCGATAATCGGCCGATCGAACGGGTCGAAGAACTTGCCGCCGATCTCGCAATGGGTTGCAAGCCCCGCGAAAAATGGCGCATCGGCACCGAGCACGAGAAGTTCCCTTTTTATGTCGATGGCAACCGGCCCGTTCCCTATGAGGGCGAGCGCGGCATCAAGGCCGTGCTGGAAGGCATGCAGCGGATTCTCGGATGGGACGCCATCAACGATGACGGAAAAATCATCGGCCTCGTCGAGCCGACCGGGCAGGGCGCCATCTCGCTGGAGCCGGGCGGCCAGTTCGAGCTCTCCGGTGCGCCACTGGAAACGCTCCACCAGACCTGCCGCGAGGGCAACGCCCATCTGGCGCAGCTGCGCGAGATCGCCGAACCGCTCGGCATTCGCTTTCTGGGCCTCGGCGGCAGTCCGAAATGGTCGCTTGCCGAAACGCCCCGGATGCCGAAGTCGCGCTACAGGATCATGACCGCCTACATGCCGAAGGTCGGCACGCAGGGCCTCGACATGATGTACCGCACCTGCACGATTCAGGTGAACCTCGATTTCGAGACGGAAGCGGACATGCGCCGCAAGATGCAGGTCGCCCAGCGTCTGCAGCCGCTCTCCACCGCGCTCTTTGCCAATTCGCCTTTCACGGAGGGACGGCTCAACGGGCTCCAGTCCTGGCGTGGCAATATCTGGCGCGACACGGACAACCAGCGCGCCGGTCTTCTGCCCTTCGTCTTCTCCGAGCGCTTCGGCTTTGCCGATTATGTGGAATGGGCGCTCGATGTGCCGATGTATTTCATCCTCCGCGACGGGCGCTATCACGACTGTACGCACATCACCTTCCGCCAGTTCATGGAGGGCGCGCTCAAGGACGAGGTGACCGACGGCCTGCCGACCATTGGCGACTGGTCGAACCATCTTTCCACGCTCTTTCCCGATGTGCGCCTCAAGCGCTTTCTTGAAATGCGCGGCGCCGATGGCGGCCCGTGGCGGCGCATCTGCGCGCTGCCGGCCTTCTGGGTGGGGCTGCTCTATGATCAGGCAGCACTCGACGCCGCCCACGACCTTACCGCCGACTGGTCGTTCGAGGAGGTGGATGCCATGCGCAACGCAGTGCCTAGGGAGGGGCTTGCCACGCGGTTCCGCAATCACGAACTGCGCGACATTGCCCGCGAGGTTCTGGCCATTTCGCGCAAGGGGCTTTCCGCGCGCAGGCGCCTCAATCCGGAAGGCTATGACGAGGCAAGCTTCCTGAGCCCGCTGGATGAGATCGTTGCGCGCGGCACCACCAGCGCGGAAGAACTCGCCAATGCCTTCAACACCCGCTGGGACGGTTCCATCGAGCCGGTGTTTCTCGAACAGGCATATTAGACTTCCATTCAAGGCGGCAAAGACAAAGCCGCTTTGTCGGGTTATCTTCCTGAAACAATGGTCCGATAGGTGCTCGGCACCGATTGATTGAAGGAGAAAACCCATGCTTCCGCTCTTCGAGATGCTCAACAATGCCGGTCAGGGGCAAGGCGTGGATCAACTCGCCAGGCAGTTTGGCATTTCGCAGGCACAGGCGCAGGAGGCCATGGAGGCGCTCCTGCCGGCATTCAGCCAGGGGCTGAAGCGCAACGCGGCCGATCCCTACGGTGCCGGCAATTTTCTCGGTGCGCTTGCCTCCGGCCAGCACGCAAAATATTTCGAGGATGCCGCCAACGCTTTCTCGCCGCAGGGTGTGGCCGAGGGCAACGGCATTCTGGGCCATCTGTTCGGTTCCAAGGATGTGAGCCGCGCCGTGGCAAGCCACGCAGCACAGGCCACCGGGCTCGGCCAGGACATGCTCAAGCAGATGCTTCCCGTGCTCGCTTCCATGCTCATGGGCGGCCTGTTCAAACAGTCCACCGGTCAAATGCAGGGCGTGCAGCCGCGGCAGGCGCAGGCTGGCGGCGGTGGCATGCTCGGTGACCTCATGGAGCAGATGATGCGCCAGATGGGCCAGCAGCAGCCGGGCGCTCAGCCGCGGGGCCGGGCCCCCTCTGGCATGAGCCCGTCCGACAACCCGCTCGGCCAGATACTGGAAGGCATGTTTGGTGGTGGTGGTTCCACCGGGCGCGGCGCTCCCTCTGGCGGTCAGGGCAACAACCCTCTGGGGGAAATCTTCGACCAGTTCCTGCGCGGCGGGCAGGGTGCCGGGCAACCTGAACCGCAGAGCCGCCGCGCACCGCAGCCCGAGCCGGAAGCCAATCCGAGTGGCCGCCCCCGCAATCCCTATGACGACCTGTTCGGCCAGATGTTCGAGACCGGCCGCAAGACGCGCGATGACTATGAGCGCGGCGTTGAAAACATCTTCGAGCAGTTCCGGCAGGGGATGGAACGCCGCCGATAGCGCTTTGCGCCACAGCGGTTTTCCTGTTGTGCAAGGCAGATCTCTGCCTTTTGCCTCTTCTTCGTGCGCGCTAGCATCAGGCCTTCTTCAGGGAGACGAACCCGGATGTATTGCCCACCCGCCTTTCGAGAAGAGGAGCTGCCCGCGCTTCATGAACTGATGCGGGCGGCGCGGCTTGCCAATGTGGTGACGTCTGGTGCGAATGGACTTCATGCAAGCCCTCTGCCGCTGTTTCTTGATGAGACCGAAGGCCCTTATGGCACGCTCTATGGCCATCTCGCCCGCGCCAACGACCAATGGAAGGACACGCCGATTGGCGAGGCGCTCGCCATCTTCATGGGGCCCGACGCGTACGTGACCCCGTCCTGGTATGCCTCCAAGAAGGAGCACGGGAAGGTCGTTCCCACCTGGAACTACAGTGTGGTTCAGGCGCGGGGACCGATTGAATTCTTCGATGACGAGGCCCGGCTTCGCGGGGTGGTTGAGCGCCTGACGACCCTTCACGAAAAGGGTCGCGCGGAAATCTGGTCTGTCTCGGATGCGCCTGAAAAGTTCATCATGGGCCAGTTGCGCGGGATCGTCGGGCTACGTCTTCCCATCACGAACCTCGAAGGCAAGCGCAAGATGAGCCAGAATCGCAGCGCCGCTGACAGGGCGGGTGTCGCTGCCGGGCTGGCGGCGAGCGCCCATCCGGCGGAAAGAGCAGTGGCTGCGGAGATTCCACAGGATTGACGACTGTTTCCCGGACAGGGTGAGACCCCTTGCCGCGATGGCCGCGCATTCGCGCCGTTTTGATTGACTCTGCGCATCCATGCTCCTATAAGCCCGGCCACGCTTGGGCCTTGCGTCCGGCGGCGCGTATTCGTGCCTTCGGTCCAGCCCGTTAAGCAAAGCTCCTGTTCATTGAAACAGAATTAAGAAGGGCCGCACTCCGCGGTATTAAAACAAATGAAGCGTACATATCAGCCTTCCAAGATCGTCCGTAAACGCCGGCACGGTTTCCGTGCGCGCATGGCCACCAAGGGCGGCCGTCGCGTGATCGCAGCCCGCCGCAATCGCGGCCGCAAGCGGCTGTCCGCATAAGGTTTGGAGGCGAGGCCGGAAAGATGACGGACCGGCCAGCCGTCCCCCCTCCGGCGCGTCTGAAGAAGCGCGCCGAGTTTCTGGCCGTCCGTCGCGGTGAAAAGCGACGCGGGCGGCTTTTTCTGCTGGAAGTGCTCGACCGCGGCGACAAGGACCCGCCACGGCTGGGCATTACAGTCACGAAGAAAGTCGGCAACGCGGTGGTTCGAAACCGCGTGCGCCGGCGGCTCAAGGAAGCCTGCCGCCTCCATGCGGTTCACGACATGGCCGCCGGCAAGGATTATGTGATCGTGGCGCGGCGTTCTGTGCTTGACGCGCCGTTCGCCTCCCTGAAAGACGAGCTTTCCCGTCGCATCGGAGAAACCGATGCCGGGCGTGGAAAGGGCAAGGACATCGATGGATAACAATCGCAATTTCCTCATCACGATCGCGCTGTCCGTGTTGATCCTGACGCTTTGGCAGGTTTTCTACATGAACCCGCGCATCGAGGCGCAGCGTGAGACGGCCCAGATCGAAGAGCGGCAGGCCGCTGAAACGGCCCCGGCCGGAACGGCTGCAAGTGGTGAGAACAGCGATATACCGGCACCTTCGGGCGGTGACGGTGACGGTGCCGTGCCCGGCACGGCCAGCCAGTCCGCTGCTCCGCTTGACCGGGCCGCAGCCGTTGCCGGCAGCGCGCGCGTGAAGATCGATACGCCGCGCATTTCCGGGTCCATCAATCTGGCCGGCGCGCGTCTTGATGATCTGCTCCTCAAGGACTACCGGGTCACGGTCAAAAAGGATTCGCCCAACATTCAGCTGCTCAACCCCTCGACCGGCCCCGACGGCTATTACGTCGAGACGGGCTATGTGGGCGGTGAGGCTGCCGGAACGCTGCCAGGTCCTTCGACCGAGTGGACGCTTGCCGAAGGCGAGACGCTCACCCCGTCGACCCCCGTCACGCTCTCCTACACCAATGAGAAGGGCCTGACCTTCAAGCGCACCTTCTCGGTCGACGAGAACTACATGTTCACGGTTTCCGACACGGTGGAAAACGCCTCAGGTGCCGCCGTCACACTGCGCAATTACGGCCGCACCACCCGCATCGGAACGCCAAAAACCTCCGGCATCTACATCCTGCACGAAGGCCTGATCGGCGTGACCGGCGAGGAAGGCCTGCAGGAAATCGATTATTCGGATGTCGAAGAGGAAAAGCGGATCACGCCGGCGAAATCCTCCGACGGCTGGCTCGGCATCACCGACAAATACTGGGCGGTGACCATGGTCCCGCAGAACGGCCGAGAATTCCAGCCGCGCTACACCTATTCGGGCGACGGCAAGCCGCGCTACCAGGCCGACTATCTGACCGACGAAATCACGGTCGCCGATGGCGCTTCCGCCACCAGCGAGCTCATGGTCTTCGCCGGTGCCAAGGAGGTCAATGTCGTCGATGCGTATGAAGAAGACCGCGGCATCCGCCAGTTCGAGCTTCTGATCGACTGGGGCTGGTTCTACTTCATCACCAAGCCGATGTTCTATCTCATCGACTGGCTGTTCAAGCTGCTCGGTAACTTCGGCGTTGCCATTCTGGCCACCACGGTGGTCGTGAAGCTGATCTTCTTCCCGCTCGCCAACAAGTCCTACAAGTCCATGGCGAACATGAAGAAGGTTCAGCCTGCCATGATGGAAATCCGCGAGAAATACGCGGATGACAAGATGAAGCAGCAGCAGGCGATGATGGAGCTCTACAAGAAAGAGAAGATCAATCCGATCGCCGGCTGCTGGCCGATCCTGATCCAGATTCCGGTCTTCTTCGCGCTCTACAAGGTTCTCTACGTCACCATCGAGATGCGTCACGCGCCGTTCTTCGGCTGGATTCAGGATCTGTCGGCCCCCGATCCGACCTCGGTCTTCAACCTGTTCGGCCTGCTGCCTTATGACGTGCCGGCCTTCCTGCTGATCGGTGTCTGGCCGCTGATCATGGGCGTCACCATGTTCCTGCAGATGCGCATGAACCCGACGCCGCCCGATCCGACACAGGCCATGATCTTCAACTGGATGCCGGTGATCTTCACCTTCATGCTGGCCACGTTCCCGGCAGGTCTGGTGATCTACTGGGCATGGAACAACTTCCTGTCCATCGTTCAGCAGGGTGTGATCATGAAGCGCCAGGGCGCCAAGATCGAACTCTGGGACAATCTGGCAGGCCTGTTCAAGAAAAAGCCCAAACCGGCCGAATAGCCAAACAAACGAAAAGGCTCGCGAAAGCGGGCCTTTTCCTTTTCAAATGTTCAAATGCGCTTCTACCCCAGCATTTCGCGCAGGGCGATGCGCTTGTAATCCTCCACCAGCCGTCGCCCCTCTGCTTCGTCCACCTGAATGGCAAGCCGCATGGTGGCTTCGCCCAGATGAATGATCAGCAGGGCGGTCGAGGCGGTGGAATCGGGATCGCGCTCGGGTGATGCGCGCAGCATCGCCTGCGCCAGTTCCTGCGCATTGGCTCTCGCATCTTCGAGATCGAGCAAAGACAGCGTCTTGTCTGCCTGCGTGCCCGACCAGATATCGCGCATGACCGGCTCGGACAGGAACATCGCGTAGTATTCGTCGATCAGCGCGGTGAATTCCTTCCTGAGGCTCGCCAGGTCATGAACCTCTTCCAGCCCGTCGCAGATGCACGCCCTGCCGAGCGCATTGTAGTGTTCCGCAAGCGTGCGAATGATCGCCGCCTTGTCGGGAAAATACTGGTAGAGCGAGCCGATTGAAATTCCGGCACGCTGTGCCACTTCACTCATTTTCATCGCCTCGCTGCCACTTTCGGCAATGATGCCCCGCGCGACGTCAAGAATGCGTTCCACGCGCTCCCGCGCGCGCTTTTGCGTGGGCATCCTGCGTGCCGCGATGGCGCCGGGCGTCTCTGTCTCCATCATGCCTGATCCATTTTATGAGTATTTCTCATATTTCTGTTGACACCCATAATATGAGGATTTATCACTTTTGCAAATGTGAGAGTTTGTCACTTTATGGAGAGTGAAATGACCAGGCACGATTCCGACCGCAGCAAACCCGTTCTCGTCACCGGTGGCACGGGCAAGACGGGCCGCCGTCTTGCCGAGCGACTGACAAACGCAGGCGTACCCGTACGCATCGGTTCTCGCGGGGCTGCGATCCCGTTCGACTGGGAAAACCCGAGCACCTGGGATGCCGCGCTCGATGGCGTTGAGGCTGCCTATGTGGCTTACTATCCAGACCTTGCCGTGCCGGGCGCTGCCGAAACAGTGGAGGCCTTCTCAAGGCTGGCCGTGAAAATGGGTGTCACCCGGCTGGTGCTTCTGTCGGGTCGCGGCGAGGTGGGCGCGGAAAGGGCTGAAGAACTCTTCAGACGAAGCGGCGCCGAGTGGACAATCCTGCGCGCCGACTGGTTTTTTCAGAACTTTAGCGAGGCCTTCTTCCTCGATGCGATCAGGGCCGGCGAACTCGCCCTTCCGGTGGGCGACGTGCGCGAGCCTTTCGTCGACGCGGACGACATCGCCGATGTCGCGTTTGCGGCCCTGACCGAAAAGGGCCACGAGCGGAAGCTCTACACCCTCACGGGCCCGCGCCTGATGAGCTTTCCCGAGATGGTGCACGAGATCGGCGCGGCATGCGGGCGGGACATCCGCTTCACGCGCATTCCGGTCGATGCATTCGTTGAGGGTGCACGCAATGAGGGGCTCGATGAACCGCTGGTCGATCTGATGCGCGAACTTTTCACCGAGGTGCTTGACGGTCGCAACGAAAGCGTGGCCGACGGTGTCGAGCAGGCTCTCGGCCGCCCGCCGGTGGATTTCTCGGATTACGTGCGCCGCACGGTGGCAACAGGTGTCTGGAACACAGCGCCCGCCGCTGACACGATCTGAAGAAATCCCGTAATCTCAAGAAAACGGAGAAGCCGCCATGGCTGACGGACTTTTCTTCGCGCTCGCGCTACTCGCCACGCTCGGCGCCGGTGTCATGGCGGGCTTCTTCTTCACATTTTCAAACACGGTGATGCAGGCGCTGGCACGCATTCCGGTTCCGGCAGGCATTCAGGCCATGCAGGAGATCAATGTCACCGTGCTCAACCCCGTCTTTTTCGCGGCGTTCTTCGGCACCGGGCTCCTGGGAATTCTGCTTGGTGTTCTCGCCCTGCTCGGGCTGGTGACGTCCGGCGGCATCTGGCTCGTTGCCGGCGGGCTTTTCTATGTGGTGGGCACGTTTCTCGTCACCGTTGTTTTCAACGTTCCCATGAACGAGGCTCTGGCAAAAGTCGATCCGGCGTCAACGCAGGGCGCCGATCTCTGGCGCGATTATCTCTCCCGATGGGTCATGTGGAACCATGTGCGCGCATTGGCCTCGCTGGCCGCGCTCGCAAGCTTTGCCATGGCGCTGATGCAGCAGGCATGATTGTCTGGCCGGAAGATTTCCTCTAAAGGATGCTCCTGCAATGAGGGAGAGGCTTCGATGATCAGCTAAGGGGACCGAAGAACACGCCGCCGGGACTTGAGGTCCGGCCCTTTGCCGTTTGACGGAGGCGGTGGTCATTTCCCTTTTTGATCAAGGAGGTCTGCATGCACGGACCAGATCCTGCTACGCCATATCCGATGGCGGGCTTTCCCCGAACCGTTTTTCTCAAGAATTTCATCACCCGGGCCAACATCGAAGTGGGTGACTTTTCCTATTATGACGATCCCTGCGGCGCCGAGCGCTTCGAAGAAAGGAACGTCCTCTATCACTTCGACTTTCTCGGTGACCGGCTGGTTATCGGCAAGTTCGTGGCCATCGCCCACGGCGCCACATTCGTGATGAACGGAGCCAACCATCTCATGACGGGCTTCTCCACCTTCCCTTTCAATATCTTCGGCAATGGCTGGGAGGAGGGGTTTGATGGCAAGGCCTATGTCCAGCACAGCCGGGGTGACACGATCGTCGGCAATGATGTGTGGATCGGGCGGCAGGCGCAGATCATGCCGGGTGTCACCATCGGCGATGGGGCGGTGATCGGAGCGCACGCTGTCGTCGCCTCCGATATTCCCCCCTACGCCATCGCCGTGGGCAATCCGGCGCGGGTCCTGCGTGTGCGTTTTGCGCCCGAGACCGTTGCCGCCCTCGTTGAGGTCGCCTGGTGGAACTGGCCTGCGGAGAAGATCAGCCGCAACCTTGCTGCCATCCGCGGTGCAGACCTTGATGCTCTTGCGGCAGCCGTCTGAACCCGCACAGCCGGCCGCATCATTAAACTTGACATTTTTAGTATAGTATTGTGTCTGTGTCTCCGACCACTCTGTTCATCAGAGGCGGCCGGAGGCCGAGAGGTGAGTGACATGATGCATTTGAGCCCAATCGACGATTTTGCATCCCATCATGCCTTTGAAGCGGAAGAGCTTGAGCGCTACCGCGGTAAATATTTGCGCGTGGAGCGGCTGCGTTCCAAGGTTCAGGCCGCCAAGCGGGCTGCCGCCGAAAGCCTGGCGCGTGCGAATGACGCACCGGAGCCGCATGACGGCAGCAACACGATCTTCGTTGCCCTGTTCGATGCCCACTGCCGGGACCGCGAAGCGCTCTTCGAGACGATGCGTGAACTGGACGAGGCCTGTGGCGAATTGCATGCGATGGCGGGCGGAATGCAGGCCGCCGAGGGTTTCTCGCGCAGAAACTCTGCGCACTTAGAAGGACAGACTGGCACCGATGAGTGGATTTGAACGCCGCCGCCAGGAGGCGGAATCGCATCTCAAGATGCAGATGATGAAGGAAATGAGCGAGCTGATGCGCCGGACCGGCCTGCCGCCAATGGTCGTCATGCGCGAGGCAGTGCGCGCCATCGGGCTTATTTATCGCGAGACAGCCGCAGCGCATCGGGAGCCAGCCTGTTGTCCCTGTGGATGGCGTCCGCAGGAAGCCTGCGATCTTGAATATCTCGGCCAGGCGCTGCTTGAAGCGAGCCGCAGGCCCCGCGCACGCGATCTGGGTGGCATGCAGGTTCTCGGCACCGCCTGAATGATCTGCAAAATACGGTTTCAGCAACAGCGCAGTTGACAAATGCCCCGTCAGTCTTGATGCCGTGATCTGAACGGCAATGGAGATGATGGCGTGAACGCATCACAGGATGGCGCAGCCGCAGGCAGGGCGCAGATTGATCGCGGGACGTTCCTGCGTCCGTGGGTTTTCCTGCGTGGTGCGCCGGCCATGAAGTTTCTGCCGCCGGAAGGGCCGCCCGAAGTGGCGTTCGCCGGCCGCTCGAATGTCGGCAAGTCATCGCTGATAAACGCGCTGATTGTCCAGCGTGGTCTCGCCCGCACATCCAACACGCCCGGCCGCACGCAGGAACTGAACTTTTTTGTTCCTGACGGTTATTCCGGTGCGGATGGCGACCTGCCGCCCATGGCCATCATCGACATGCCCGGCTACGGTTTCGCCAAGGCACCCAAGGCGCAGGTCGACGCCTGGACCGAAATGGTTTTTGACTATCTCAGGGGGCGCGTCACGCTGAAGCGTGTCTTCCTGCTGATCGATGCCCGCCATGGCATCAAGAAGAATGACGAGGAGGTGATGGACCTGCTCGACAAAGCCGCAGTGTCTTATCAGGTGGTGCTGACCAAGATCGACAAGATCAAGCCACCGGCGGTGGAAAAGCTGCTTGCCGCCACCGAGACGCAGCTCAGGAAACGCGCAGCCGCTTTTCCGGAGATTGTCGCAACCTCATCGGAAAAGGGCCACGGCATGGACGAACTGCGTGACGCCATCGCCCGTGCCGTGACCGACGGCTGAGCGCGGAAACTTCAGCTCGGCATTGTTGCTCCCGGTTTGAATGTCAAAGCAATGCCATTGATGCAGTGGCGCTTGCCGGTCGGCGGCGGGCCGTCATCGAAGATGTGGCCCTGATGACCGCCACAGCGCCGGCAATGGCACTCGGTGCGGGTCATGAAGAGGGAATTGTCCGGCCTTGTGCCGATGGCATCGGGCAGCGCTTCCCAGAAGCTCGGCCATCCCGTGCCCGAATCATATTTCGCCTCGGATGAGTAGAGCGGCAGATCGCAGCCGGCGCAGTGAAACAGGCCGGCACGCTTCTCATTGTTGAGTGGGCTCGTAAAGGCGCGTTCCGTTGCCTCCTGCCGCAGCACGGCGAATTGCTGTTCCGTCAGGATCGCGCGCCACTCTTCCTCGGTTTTGGTGATTTCGAACGTTTCAGCCATGGCGCTGCCGCCGGGCCGGTCGCGCAGCACGAAAGCTCCGCCCGTCAAGGCAGCCAGGGCGCCAGCCGTGCCATAGAGAAATTTGCGGCGTTTCATCGTCAAGCTCCTTTGCGCTTCTGGTGCGCATCAAATTCTGGCGGACCGTAAGCCGGATGGGCCTTCACCTCAAAGTCAAGTCGGTGTGAGGTGCGAAGGGCGGCAATGCGCCGCCCTTCGCGGTTCCGAAAGCCCCGTTCGGAACCTGCCTGTCCTTCTGCAGGGACCCAATCAGCCCTTCGGCAGAAGAACCGTGTCGATCACGTGGATAACGCCGTTGGACTGATCCACATCCGCGATGGTCACGGTCGCCACATTCCCGTTTTCGTCGGTCAGCGTGATGCTGTCGCCGTCCATCTTGGCTTCCAGCATGCAGCCGCCGACAGTCTTCACCGGGTGGTTGCCGCCATCGTCGGAAATCATCTTGCCAATGGCGTCGGACATGGCTTCGGTCGCCACGACATGGCAGGTCAGCACCGTTGCGAGCGTTTCCTTGTTCTCGGGCTTCAGAAGCGTGTCGACAGTGCCGTCGGGCAGCTTCTCGAAAGCGGTGTTGGTCGGTGCGAAAACGGTGAACGGACCTTCGCCTGAAAGCGTGTCGACCAGACCGGCAGCCTTCACGGCCGCGACCAGCGTGGTGTGATCCTTCGAGTTGACCGCATTTTCGACGATGGTCTTGTCAGCATACATCGCTGCGCCGCCAACCATCGGGTTTTCGGCCAGAGCCGATCCCGTGAAAGCGAGAGCGAGCGAGCCGGCGAGAAGGGAAGCAGTGAACTTACGCATGTTTAAACTCCTCAGGTTCGTTTGCGGGACCGCCTTCGTGGTCGGCCCGTTTTGGGGAACATGAGGAAACACGGAGGGACACTCCGGGAAGTTTCAAAAAAAATCTGGTTTTTTTTTCGGAAAACCCGAAATCAGATGTCGCGCAGGTCGCCGAGTGCAACCACCGGGCCGGTTGGCTCACCCGAGGGCGAACCGCCCAGCGGTTCGGTCGTAATGGCGAAAACGGCACCGGCATCGATGGCCGCTCCGAGCGCCTCGCTGAGTGCCACGTGCACGCTCGAGCCGACCGGAATCACGCCCAGAGAGACGGGCGGTTTATCGCCCTCGATGGCCCAGAGCTCGAAATCGCGCCCATCGGGCCGTGCACCCGAAACATGGGAGAGCGCCACGTCGCGTTTGCTGCTGTCATAGACTGCGAGATAGCGTACGTCGGTATCGTCATGGGCGAGTGAGGCAACGAAGCGCTGCTCTTCAAGCGGCTGGCTGCCGAAGGGCAGGCTCGTATAGGTGAGGGCGACATAGGTGCCGAACGCCAGGAGTGCCGCCACCGCGATACCGCGCCAGAAGGCAAGGCTCGACCATAGGCCGGCCTTGTCTTGCGCTGACGGCGCGGCACCAAAAAGCCGTGCGTCGATGACGGACTTCGCGTTTGCCGGGGGCTCCACCGCTTCAAAGGCGTCCGCCATGGGGGCAAGACGGGCTTCCCAGTGCTCCACGAGATGCGCAAAGTCCGGTTCCGTTTCGATGCGCCGCGCAGCAGCGGCGCGCTCTTCGGCTGCGAGCACACCGAGCACATACTCGGCCGCAACGAGATCGTCGTCGCTCCTGTCCGGTCCGTGTTCGTCTGCCACCGTCATCGTTCCAGGCATTCCCTGAGCTTCAAAAGGCTGCGCCGCAGCCAGGTTCGCATCGTATTGAGCGGCACATCGAAACGCGCTGCAAGTTCGGCGTAGCTGTCACCGTTGAGATAGGCCCCGCGCACCGCCGTGGCTCGGTCGGTTTCAAGCTCGCCGAGGCAGGCATCGATCCGCCGGCGCTCGCTGCCGGCCTCGGCCTGTCTCTCCGGATCCGGCTTTGGATCGGCAATCGCCTGCGCCTCATCCAGCTCCGCAGCGGGCGTCTTTCGTGCCCGCAGCCGATCGATCGCATGATTGCGCGCCACCGCGACCAGCCACGTGATGGGACTGAGGTCCGTCGCGGCGAACCGGTCGGCCTTGGTCCAGATTTTTATATAAACGTCCTGCAAGGCCTCTTCGGCCTCCGCCCTGTCTTTCAAGACACGCAGACAGACGCCAAAGAGTTTCGCACTGGTGTGCCGATAAAGAAGGTCAAACGCGGCACGCTCCCTGAGCGCGGTGCGAAAGATCAGCTTCGTTATCTCGTCTGGTGTCATGTAGGGGAGATTAGGTGCAAAATTGACAATGGGAAAGGCAGGCTCGCAAGAGAGTTAGCGCACGTTCGCGCAAAGGCAAGCCTGCCTGCGGGGCTCGAACGCAGCTTTTTGCCGGCTCGCCTGCAAGATCGTTTCACTTGCCGCGAAAAATGCTTTAAGAAACCGCCGTTTTGACTTTGGGGAACAACGCGATGACGGACATGACGGAAACTGCTGAAGCCCAGGCCCGCTTTCTCTCGGCGGCACTGCCTTACATGCAGCGTTATGAAAACAAGACCATCGTCGTGAAATATGGCGGCCACGCCATGGGCGATGCGGAGCTTGGTCAGGCGTTCGCCCGCGACATCGCGCTTCTGAAGCAGTCCGGCGTCAGCCCCATCGTCGTTCATGGCGGCGGACCGCAGATCGCCGCCATGCTCAAGAAGATGGGCATCGAATCGAAATTCGAGGGCGGCCTGCGCGTGACCGACGAAAAGACCGTCGAGATCGTGGAGATGGTGCTGGCCGGCTCCATCAACAAGGAAATCGTTGCGCTCATCAACGCCGAGGGCGAGTGGGCCATCGGCCTGTGCGGCAAGGATGGAAACATGGTCTTCGCCGAAAAGGCGCACAAGACCGTGGTCGATCCCGATTCCAACATCGAGCGCGTGCTCGATCTCGGATTTGTCGGCGAGCCGGTCGAGGTCGACCGCACGCTGCTCGATCTGCTCGCCCATTCCGAGATGATCCCCGTCATCGCACCGGTGGCGCCGGGCCGTGACGGCCACACCTACAACATCAATGCCGACACCTTCGCCGGGGCAATCGCGGGCGCGGTGCGCGCCACGCGTCTTCTGTTCCTCACCGATGTTCCCGGCGTTCTCGACAGGGACAAGAAGCTGATCGACGAGCTGACCGTCTCAGAGGCGCGCGCGCTCATCAGGGATGGCACGATCTCCGGCGGTATGATCCCCAAGGTGGAAACCTGCATCGAGGCCATCGAGCGCGGTGTGGAGGGCGTCGTGATCCTGAACGGCAAGACCCCGCACTCCGTTCTTCTGGAACTCTTCACCGAGCATGGTGCGGGCACGCTGATCGTTCCGTGAGGGCACGGACGATAGAATCGCCAGAAACCGCTTGACCTGGAGTTCACTCCAGAAAGTAGATGCATATGTGCACACTATGGAGATGCACATATGCATGAGCAGAACATCATCGAGAAATTCCTTGCGGCGCTGAAAGCGGGCGATGTCGATGCGGCCTGCGCCTTCGTGGCCGCGGATGCCGTATTCATTGGCGTTCGAGCGGAAGCGAAACCGTCTGTTCCGCCCTACGGAGCGCGCAGAGGGCATGAAGGATTTCGCGCCTTTCTCGCCGCGCTCGGCAACACCTTCAGCAATCAGTCCCTCACCGTGGAGCACCTTGGAGCGGGCGAGGGCGTGGCCTTCGCCAGCGGTCAGCTCGACCACACCGTCGCTGCCACCGGAAAGCGCTTCTTCAGCGAATGGGTTCTGCGTTGCCGCGTGCGCGACGGCAAGATCGCGCACTATCAGTTCTGTGAGGACAGTGCCCGGCTTGAAGAAGCGCTTTCAGCCCATATGGAGGCCGCATGAAAATAGGCGAAGTCGCGCGGCGCACGGGCCTGAGCATCGATACGCTACGCTATTACGAAAAGCTGGGGCTTATCGACCCGCCATGGCGGCAGGGCGGCCAGCGGGCCTATGATGACGCCATCGTCCCCTGGCTCGGTTTCATCAAGATGCTCAAGGCAACAGGCATGCCGCTTGCCGATGTGGAGACCTATGCAAGCCTGCGTCGGAAGGGCGATGACACGTCGGCCGAACGCCGCGGCATGCTTGAGCGTCAACGCGCGGCGGTTCTGGCAAAAATTGCCGAGCTCCAGGAATGCGTCGAACTGCTCGACTACAAGATCATGAATTATGCCGAAATCGAAGCGCGCCATCGCGCCGAGGGCGGCAGGAAGGAAGACGAGAGTGACCGACTTGACAAATGAGATGGGATCAACCGCCAGCGCGCTTGAGAAGGGACGCGCGATCGCGGAAACGCTCAATCCGGATCTGGAGGCCATTCTGGCCGGACGCTACGATGCGGCGCTTCCGGGCTTTTCCGAAACGCTGATTGAGGGGGCTTATGGGCGCTTCTATGCCCGGGAAGGTCTCGATCTCAAAACGCGGCAACTCGCCACCGTGGCGGCGCTGACGGCGCTCGGTGGACAAACCGCGCCTCAGCTCAGGGTGAACATCGAGCATACGCTCGCAGTCGGGGCAAGCGAACGCGAAATCCTGGAAGTGATCCTGCAAATGGCCGCCTATGGTGGCTGGCCGGCCGCCATCAACGGCATCAATGCGGCTTTGGAGCTGTTCTCCGAAAGGACAAACGCGCAGTCGGCTTCGGCCTGGGATGGTATCTGATGCAACGGGCAGTCCGCGAGCTTGCAGCGCGACTGGGTGCTTCGGCCACGTCTGCCGGGCACCGGGTCACGCTTGCCCAGTCGGGGCGGCTGCGGACAGGTGAGCAAAGCCGCTGGATGCGCTTTACGGCGCACCAGTGGATCGCCCTTGGAAACCCCGCATTCAGTTGGGTCGCAAGAACGGGGCCGTTCGGCGCTCTGACCGTCAGGGACGGTTTTAATAACGGGAAGCCGGAAGCGGGCCTTTTTCTGTTCGGGGTTGTGCCCCTGAACCGCTCCCATGCTTCCGATGCGCTCACAAAGAGCGAGCTCATGCGCTATCTGGCGGAGTTACCCTGGGGCCCCGATGCGATCCTGCACAACAGCCACCTGCGTTGGGAGGGCCTGCCGAATGGCAGTCTACGAGCGACGGCAAATATCGGGTCGGTCGAGGCATCGGTGATCTTCACGCTGGATACCAATGGCCACGTTTCAACCGTCACGGCTCACGACCGGCCACGGCAGGAGGAGGCAGGCCTGCGGGAGCGCCCGTGGCACGGTGCTTTCAGCGACTATCGCCGGGTCGGTAGCCGCTGGATCCCGCACGCCGCCGAAGTCGGCTGGGAGGTGGCTGGCCGACGCTTCTGCGTCTGGCAGGGGCGTCTGGAACGCTGGGAGATTGCCCCGCCAGAATGAGATGCGGCGCTGATCCTGCAGAAGGATTCCGTCAGGTGGGATCACCCGTCATCGTACAAATTCGGATTACCGGACGCATGGAGCGGCACAGCGTTTCAGGAAACGGTGAGCCATTCCGGCACCCCCCGACTTCTATAGCCCAATGCAGCTCAAGCCCGCCGAACCGCACGCCCCGAGTGGAGGATGCGCGCAGCGCTGCTTTCATCGACACCATCCCGTTGGTGTCAGAGCGCGGTCCCCACCCTCGCGCAATCGTCTGGCAAAACCACCCCGTCGCTGATGCCTCGACCAGGTCGGCAAGTATCCTGCAGGCGGGTCGTCAAGCCGCCTTGAATCTATCATTCAATTATGTAATTGAATGATAGATTAGGCCGGAAAGATGCGGTGGCTCTGCGCGCTCAACGCGTGCGCCGTCTCGGGTCGGCTTCAGGTCCCTCCACAGCTACAGGACAATCATGGCTCCCATGCACCAGGCTCCCCCAATCGCCCGTTCGCCCGCATTCGCCATTCTGGCGACCGTGCAGGCAACGCTCATCTTCACCATCGCGCTCATCACCGTGCCGTTGCCAATCATCGCCGGTGAGTTCGGCCTGACGGCGGCGGACCTGCTTCTTGTGCTTGCAGCCTATGGGCTGCCATTCAGCGGCCTGCTTCTTTTCGGCGGCAGGCTTGCCGACCGTTTCGGCGGCCGGCGCATGTTTGCCATCGGTCTCATCGTCTTCGGTGTGGCGTCGGCCATCGCCGCGCTGGCGCCCAGCTATCGCATTCTTGTGGCGATGCGCCTTCTTCAGGGCGTTGGCGGCGCCATGGTGGCCCCCGCCGCCATGGCCGTTCTTCGAGCGCTCTTTCCGGAGCCGGCGGCATTCGGCCGCGCAATGGTCACTTGGGGCGGCGTGTCCGTACTGGGCGCGGTGCTGGGCTTCATCGTATCGGGCGTTTTGACCAGCTGGATTTCATGGCGCTGGATGTTTGCCGTGCCGGTGGCGGTCTCCTTGCTCGGATTGAGCGCTTCGGCGGGTCTTCTGCCGCGCGGTGTCAACGAAAGCACGGAGCACAGACCGGGCCTCGATCCCGTTGGCGCCGTGTTCGCCACATTGGGCATATCCCTTTCGAGCTTTGCGCTCATCGCCACCGACGATCATGGCTGGCGTTCCGCCATGGTGCTTGTCCCCCTGCTGACAGGCTTCGTCCTGCTCGCCGCATTCTTTGCGATCGAGCGCCGGGTTCGCGATCCGCTTCTCCCTCCGGGGTTCATACTGGAGCCGGTGCGCCTGACCGGTCTTTTCGGCATGTTTCTGGCGGCAGCGGGCTCGGGCGTCGTCAACTTCGTGCTCTCCCTCTATCTGCAACAGGTGCTCGGCTGGTCGCCCTTCATGACAGCGATGGCCTTCGTGCCCTTCGCAGTGGCCCTCATCGTCATGGGTCGGGTAGGGGGTCCGCTGGTCGGCCGTTTCGGGCCGGCCCGCATGACCGGCATCGGATTGCTGATCGCCGCCGTCGGGCTCGCGCTGCTCACGCAGCTTGCGCCCGATACGCGCTATCTGCCGGGCCTTCTGCCGGGGATCGTCCTTGTGGCGGTTGGCATCTCGTTCGCCTTTTCCGGCTCGGCAGTGCTTTCCACCGCAAACGTTCCCCAGCATCGGGCGGGGCTCGCCGGCGGCGTCATGAACACGGCGATGGAGCTCGGCCCCACAGTGGGGCTCGCGATCCTGATGGCGGTGGCGGCCACGCAGATCGACACCATCGCAGGCTATGCCTGGGCTTTCGGCACGGCAGCGGTCACCTATCTGGTGGCGGCACTCCTGTCCTTTGCGTCAGGCCGGCGGATTGCAGCCACTGCAACGCACCCGGCAGAGTAAAAGTAGTCACCGGGTTAGGTCCCATTCTCAAGGCCACTGGCAAGGTGCCGCCTGACGGTGGCACCTTGCCAGTGGCGGGAAGGGCAACGCAGTCACTCGCCCTCCCACACCCCTGGATTGAGAACACTCAATAGATTGATTGATAAAGCTATTTTTCTTATATGTTGCAAATGGATATCGAACGCGCCCAGCTTGCCCTTCTCACCGAACTCGCGGAGATCGCGCGCACTTTGGGCAGTCCCCAGCGCCTGATGCTTCTCCAGCATGTGTCGCAGGGTGCGCGCTCGGTCGAGCGGCTTGCGGAATTGACGGGCCTTTCGGTCGCCAACACCTCGCAGCATCTGCAGCATTTGAAGCGCAGCGGTCTTGTGGTGGCAAGGCGCGATGGCAAGCGCATTCTCTACGATCTTGCCAGCGGGCCCATCAACGAGCTTCTTGCCGCGCTCACATATCTTGCCGAGCATCGGCGGGCCGAAATCCAGTCGGTCATCTCCGACAGCGTAAACCAGACCGAACGGCTGGAGGGCATTTCACGCGAAGAGCTTCTGGAGCGCCTTCGCGATTCTTCCGTGACGCTTCTCGACGTCAGGCCGCGCGAGGAGTTTGCCATGGGCCATCTGCCGGGCGCGATAAACATCCCGTTGGAAGAGCTGGAAGAGCGCCTTTCAGCACTGCCCGTGGAGCATGAAGTGATCGCTTATTGCCGTGGGCCTCACTGCGTTCTCTCGGTCAATGCCGTCGCCCTGCTGCGCAGAAAGGGGATCAGGACACGCCTCCTGAACGCCGGCTTCCCCGACTGGAAAGCCGCCGGCCTTTCCGTCGAGACCGGTGCCTGATCTTTTGAGCCAGTAACACTGGCCCGAAAACGCAAGCGGGCTTTCGGCCATGTCCGATTTCGCGGCAACAGCGTTATGCGTGGTTCGGCAGGCTCACCATGAGGGAGGGAAGTGCCTGGCAGAAAATCTGTTTCACAGATGTGCCTCAGGGGCGGCAGCCAAAACGCCCCTCATGGTGAGCCTGCCGAACCACGCACCACATCTAAAGCAGCACCAGAAGCACGATGCCCGCGACGATCAGCAGGCATCCCGCCACTTCTGTGCGGTTGATGTGCTCGCGGAAGAAGAACACGGAGGAGGCGAAGGTGAAGATCATCTCGATCTGCGCCAGCGCCTTCACCACCGCTGCCTGTTGCAGCGTCATGGCCGTGAACCAGCCGAGCGAGGCGGCAGCGCCGACAAAGCCCACGAAAAGCGAAGGCTTCCACGCCTTTGCGATGCGCCCCACCTCGGCGCGGTCGCGCCAGAGCATCCATGCAAGCATGATGACGGTCTGGAACGTGATGGTAACGGCCAGCGTCGTTGTCGCCTGCATCAGATAGTTCGGTCCGCCGAGAGAAAGCGAGGCGGCCCGATAGGCCACGGCCGTCACGCCGAAAAGCGTGCCGGAGGCAAGGCCGATCAGCGCTGTGCGGCTGATGAGCGAGCGGAACAGATTGCCCCAGCTCATCGGCACGCGGGCGACCGAGATCAGCATCACGCCGATCACCGTGACCGCGATGGCAATGAGCGCCCCGAAGCCTGCCATTTCGCCAAGCAGCACAAGGCCAAAGATGGCCGCCTGCGCCGGTTCGGTGCGCGAATAGGCCGTGCCGACCGCAAAATTGCGGAAGGAAAACAGATAGATCAGCAGAAACTGCGCGGAAATCTGCCCCAGTCCACCGAGCAGCGTCCAGGCGAGAAACGTGCCGTGGATTTCCGGAAACTCGTAACCGGCGGCCGAGTGCAGCAGAAGCCACAGGACAAGAACGAACGGCATGCCGAAGCCGAAGCGCACAAAGGTTGCGCCCGTCGTGCCCATCACGCCTTTGAGGTGCTTCTGGCCAACGGAGCGCAGGTTTTGCAGAAAGGCTGCGGCGATGGTGATCGGGATCCAGAGTTCCATGCCGCGCCTTTTGCTATCCCGATGCAAATTGCGCAAGGCGCACACGCAACAAATCGGTATACCAATCTGGGCTACCGTCTGAGCCGACGCGAATGCTCTGCAAAAGCCGGTTGTGCAGATTGTCGCGCAAGGGGCGTGTCTGCCATAAGGAATGTATGACAAACCAGTTCTCAGCCCACCGCATCACCGCAGATCGCTTTTCGCATGTCACCGACTGGGTGTTCGATCTCGACAACACGCTCTATCCGCATCACAGCAATCTGTTTTCGCAGATCGACGTGAAGATGACGGCTTATGTGTCCGAACTCCTGCAGATGGAGCGCGACGAAGCCAGAACGCTCCAGAAAAACCTCTACCGGGAATATGGAACGACGCTCAACGGGCTGATGGAGCGCTACAGCATCGACCCGGATGATTTTCTCGAGAAGGTGCACGACATCGATTACTCCTGGCTCGATCCCGACCCGAGGCTTGGTGATGCGATCCGGGCCCTGCCGGGCCGCAAGTTCATTTTCACCAATGGTGATCGCGGTCATGCGGAGCGTGCGGCGCGCCAGCTCGGCGTGCTCGACCATTTCGACGACATTTTCGACATCGTTGCGGCCGGTCTTCTTCCGAAGCCGGCTGCGGCCACCTATGACAAGTTCGTCGCCCTGCATCGGGTGGTGGGCGAAAACGCGGTCATGTTCGAGGATCTGGCGCGCAATCTGGCGGTGCCGAAGAAGCTTGGCATGACCACGGTTCTGGTCGTGCCCAACAATTTCGAGCCGACCTTCACCGAGATATGGGAGCAGGACGCGAACGAGGAAGACGATGTCGACTTCGTTACCGACAACCTCGCGGACTTCCTCGAAGCGGCGATGAAGGCCTGACGCCGATGCGGCGTTTCACGTCTCTTGAAGCGCGCATCGACGCACTCGCGCATCGCGTGCTCGACAGGTTGCCTGCGCACGGTCTGGCGGGCGCTCTGGTTGAGTTCGTCGTATTTGGGCTGAAGCAGGCATGGGCCTGCCTTTTCGGCGGGCTGCTCCTCGCCCTGATCATCGCAACACACTACCTGTGGCCACAGGACGCCTTTCTGGCGCGCTACGATTTCCTGTTTCTGGCAGCGCTTGCCATACAGATGGTCATGCTGGCCGCCGGCCTCGAACAACCGTCTGAGGCCAAGGTCATCCTTATTTTCCATGTGGTCGGCACGGTGATGGAGCTATTCAAGACTTCGGCGGGCTCGTGGATCTACCCGGAAGAGAGTTTCTTCCGCATCGCCGCTGTGCCGCTCTTCTCAGGCTTCATGTATGCCGCCGTGGGGTCCTACCTTGCCCGCATCAGCCGGATTTTCGACATGCGCTATACCCGTTATCCGGCTTTCTGGATGACATTGGCTCTGGCGGCAGCGATCTATGTGAATTTTTTCGCCCATCATTATACGGTCGATGTGCGCTATGGGCTCTTTGCGGCCACTGCGCTGCTTTTCGCGCGCACGTCCGTGCACTACCGGGTATTCCGGTTTCGCCATCGGATGCCGCTCTTGCTTGGGTTTCTGCTGGTGGCGCTGTTCATCTGGTTTGCAGAGAACATCGGCACCTGGTCGCGTGCCTGGATCTATCCGGATCAGTCCGGTGGATGGACGCCGGTTTCCATTTCCAAGCTGGGCTCGTGGTATCTCCTGATGATCATCTCGTTCGTTCTGGTGTCTGTGGTTCACCGTCCTCGAACGCCCGACGAAGCCCCCCTGGAGAATGTTCGGGCAGGCGCCGGCCAGGCCGACGCCGCCCTGTAGAGCATTTTGCAGTCAGGTGGAATCACCTGACCTTCGCGCAAATGCGCAAAAACAGGCAGATGGAGCGGAGCGGTGCTTCCATGAGACGGTGAACCGTTCCAGCGGGAGGCCGCTCCCGGCGTCAGTGGCTGTGCCCGGTATCGGACGCGCTGCCGCGTGCCGGGCCTGCGGTGAGCTCCAGATCGACCTTTCCCGCCTTCTCGAATTCGAGCGTCAGCGGTATGGATTCGCCCTCCTGAAAACCCTTTTCCACCTGCATGAACATGACGTGCAGGCCGCCGGGTTCCAGCGTCACCGTTTCGCCGGCGGGTATCGTCAGGCCGCCCTTTACCGGGCGCATGACCATGACGTCATTGTTCATTTCCATGGTGTGGACCTCCACCTTGCCGGCCCGTGGCGAGGTCAGGGTCAACAGCCGGTCATCGTCGGTGCCGGTGTTTTCGATGACCATGTATCCGCCGCCAGACGGTTGACCGGGCAGCATGGCCCGCACCCGGGGGTGTGCGATTTTCAGATCGCCGGCCTCAACGGCGTGGTGGTCCGCGGTCGTTTCCGTGGCCCCTTGATTGGAGGCGTGATGGTCGGCATTCGTGCCGTGAGCCACTGCTCCCGTTGTGATTAGCGGGAACGCAGCCGCTGCCGCGATAAGAATGTTTAAACGCATGGTTCTGCCTTTCATGTCTGAGCTTTGAACTGCCGGGAAACCCGGGCTTTAAAAGATCAGGCAGGGGCAGGGGGCGCGCGAATGCCGTATGCCGTTTCGCTGGCAGGGTTGGTATGTGGTCCGTCGCCCCAATGGGATACAGCGGCACCGTTCTCTTGCGGTATTGGCAGCACCAGCGCCGGAAGCTGCGACGTGGACGATGAAAACTGAAAGCCGCAAGTATGGCTGCTCACGCATAGGGGGCATTCGGTTGTGCGGGGATGTTCACGGCTATCATCGGAGGCTGTTCCAATCCCGTAAGTCGTGCAGATGACGAAGCCGTAGGATGCCGGCGCAGCCGCAGCCAGGGCCAGCGGCTGCAGCAGCCCCATGAGCAGAGAAAGACACCCGACCGCCGCGAAAAGCTTCGCATCGCGGCGCAGGCTTCCAAACCAGCTTGTATTGCCTCGGCATGGGATCATCTGCAAATGCCTAGCCGATTGCAGGCCGTGCCGCCAGTGCCGCGGACTGCGGCATGACGGCATTCGGGATCAGAGTTCGTAGAACTCGGCGATCTTCGCCCAGGCTTCCTCGGCCGTGTCGACGAAAGTGATCAGCTCATCGTCTCCAGGCGAGATCGTGCCCTGTTCGGCCAGGAAGGCCAGATTGATCGCGCCTTCCCAGAAATCCTTGCCGAACAGCACCACCGGTAAACGCTCCATGCGCCCGGTCTGGATCAGGGTCAGCGTCTCGAACAGTTCGTCCATTGTCCCGAAGCCGCCGGGGAACACGGCGACCGCCTTCGCACGCATCATGAAATGCATCTTGCGGATCGCGAAATAGTGGAAGTTGAAGCAGAGCTCGGGCGTCACATAGAGGTTCGGTGCCTGCTCATGCGGCAGCACGATGTTGAGGCCTATGGAGGGCGCGCCGCAATCGGCAGCACCGCGATTGCCGGCTTCCATCACGCCGGGTCCGCCGCCCGTTACGACGACATATTCGCGGTAATAGGACTTGGCCGATTCTTCCGAGCAGAGCCGCGCGAACTTGCGGGCTTCCTGATAGTAGCGGCTGTTCTTTTCGAGGTTCTTCTTCTGCGTCTCGTTCTTGGCCGCCCAGGCCTCTCCACCGGGCTCGGGCAGGCGCGCGCCACCGAAAAGGATCACGGTGGAGCGAATGCCGCGTTCTGCAAGCGCCATTTCCGGTTTAAGGAGTTCGAGCTGCAGGCGCACCGGGCGCAGTTCGCGCCGGGTCATAAACTCCTCGTCATCCCAGGCAAGACGATAGGTTTCCGCGCGCGTCTGCGGTGTATCGGGCACCTGTCTTGCGCGACGCAGGTCTTCATCGGAATGCGGTAGAGGTGTCCAGCCGTTTTCGTCTTTTGAATCCATCGTCATTTATCCGTCCGTTGGCGCGTCCCCGCGCGATCCCGAGATTGACCCCTAGTGACGCTTCGCATAGTTTCCGCGCCGACCTGGGTCCTTCTCCCAAACTATGGCTGAGCCCTTAACAGCTTGTTCAATGGAGCCGCAAGCATGACGAACACCGATGCCGCCGCGCTGGAAAAGACAATTGAAAAGGCATTCGACGAGCGCGACGGCGTTTCGACCGACACACGCGGCGAGATTCGCGATGCGGTGGAAACCTCGCTCGGTCTGCTCGACAGCGGCAAGGCGCGTGTCGCCGAGCGTCAGGAGGACGGCTCCTGGAAGGTGAACCAGTGGCTCAAGAAGGCAGTGCTGCTTTCGTTCCGGCTGAACCCGATGCAGGTCATCAAGGGCGGGCCCGGCGATGCCGTCTGGTGGGACAAGGTCGCTTCCAAATTCGACGGCTGGAGCGCCAACGAGTTCGAGAAGGCCGGTTTCCGCGCTGTTCCCAATGCAGTTGTGCGCCACTCGGCCTATGTCGCGCCCGGCGTGGTGCTGATGCCCTCCTTCGTCAATCTCGGCGCCTATGTGGGCGAAGGCACCATGGTCGACACCTGGGCCACTGTCGGCTCCTGCGCGCAGATCGGCAGGAATGTGCACCTTTCCGGCGGCGTCGGCATCGGCGGCGTTCTGGAGCCCATGCAGGCCGGTCCCACCATCATCGAGGATCACTGCTTCATCGGTGCGCGCTCGGAGGTGGTCGAAGGCTGCATCGTGCGTGAAGGCTCGGTGCTCGGCATGGGCGTCTATATCGGCAAGTCGACCAAGATCGTCGACCGCGCCACGGGCGAGATCTTCTACGGCGAAGTCCCGCCCTATTCGGTGGTCGTCGCAGGCACCATGCCCGGCAAGAACGTACCGGGTGAGAACTGGGGTCCGAGCCTCTACTGCGCCGTGATCGTCAAGCGCGTCGATGAAAAGACCCGCTCCAAGACGTCGATCAACGAACTCCTGCGCGATTGACCGGCCTGCGGAGAAGCACAATGCCCAAGGGACAGATGGCCTGGCTGTTTTTCGGATTTTCCGGACGGGTGAGCCGTGCCGCCTTTTTCCTGGCGGGCATGCTTCTCATTGTCCTGCAGATCTTTGTGCTCTATCGCTTCACCCTGGCGCCGGAAGGGAGCGGCGCCAGCGGCTTATGGGCCCTGCTTTTCTGGGGTCTGGCTGTGGTTTCGATTTTCGCGTCCGTCGCGCTGGGCGTCAAGCGTCTGCATGATTTCGGCAAGCCGGGCATTTTTGCCGTTTCGCTCTTCATCCCGATGGTGTCGATCCTCGCTTTTATCGTGCTTTGCCTCTATCCGGGCGATGCGGGCGCCAACGAGTATGGTGATCGGACAAACGCGCCGAAGCAGTAGCCGAAAGGCTGGGCCGCTTGTTGCGTGACAGCGGCCTGATGTTGGATTATCCCTTGCGCATGACACTGCCGACCGATCCCGCCGCGAATCTCGCCGAACTCATCCGCTGCCCCTCCGTCACGCCGGCTGAAGGCCGGGCGCTTTCCGTCCTTCAGGGGATGCTGAAGGCGCTCGACTGCACCATCGAACGCCCGGTCTTCTCCGAAGAGGGTACGCCCGACATCGAAAATCTCTATGGCAAGCTCGCAGGCCGGGGCCCGCATCTCATGTTTGCCGGTCACACCGATGTCGTCCCACCGGGCGATGAGAGCGCCTGGAAACATCCGCCCTTTGCCGCCGCCATTGCCGATGGCCAGATGTATGGCCGGGGCGCCGTCGACATGAAGGGCGGCATCGCCTGTTTCGTCGCCGCACTCGCCCGCTATGTGGAAACCCATGGAAAGCCGAAAGGCTCGGTTTCCTTCCTTATCACCGGCGACGAGGAAGGCCCGGCGCTTAACGGCACGGTCAAGCTTCTCGAATGGGCCGTGGAGCGTGGCGAGAAGTGGGACGCCTCGATCGTCGGCGAACCCACCAATCCCGACCGGCTTGGCGACATGATCAAGATCGGCCGGCGCGGTTCGCTCACCGGGCGCATCACCGTCAACGGCCGCCAGGGTCATGTGGCTTATCCGCACCGGGCAGACAATCCGGTGCCCGGCCTCATGCAGCTGCTTGGCGCACTCCTTGAAAAGCCCTTCGATGAAGGCACGGCCGATTTCCAGCCGAGCAATCTGGAAGTCACCACGGTTGACGTGGGCAACACGGCGACAAACGTCATTCCCGCAAAGGCGACAGCGGTCTTCAACATCCGCTTCAACGACGCCTGGACCGTGGAAAGCCTGCAGGCCGAAATTCACAACAGGCTCGATCGCGCCGCAGAAGAAAATCGCCTGCGCAAAGGCGCCGAGCAGCCAGTCGATTTCGACATTGACTGGCTTGGCCGCCCGAGCCCCGTTTTCCTGACACGGGACGAGAAACTGGTCGAAACCCTGTCGGCTTCGGTCGAGGCCGTAGTCGGTGTACGCCCGGAACTCTCCACCTCCGGCGGCACCTCCGATGCACGCTTCATCAAGGACCATTGCCCCGTGGTGGAGTTCGGTCTTGTCGGCCAGACCATGCACATGGTCGACGAGCGGGTGGCACTGTCCGATCTTGAAACCCTGACGCAGATCTATCTGCGTTTTCTTCAAGACTGGTTTGCCTGAATGCCCTCCTTCGCCGAGATCCAGCAGTATTTTGCCGGTGTCTGGCGCATGATGATGGGGCGTTCGGAGGGGTTGCGCCTGCTTGATCTGTCGGCGGACGGTTTCTGGAATTCATTTTTCGCCATTCTCGTCGCTGTTCCGCCCATGGTGGTGGGATGGGTGACGATTTCCAACGAACTGGCGGGTGCAGATGTTTTCAGCTCCCGCTTCTTACTGTTCGCGCGGTTGCTGCTGACGGACCTGGCGACCTGGGTCCTGCCCTACGTCATTCTGGCGCTCGCCGCGCGGCCCGCCGGCGTTGCCGATCGATTCGTGCATTACGTGGTGGCGAGCAACTGGGCCTCTGCCCTGTTTTCCTGGGTCATGCTTCCTGTCATGCTCCTCCAGCTGCTTTTGCCGGAGGCTGCCGATCTCACGGGCTTTTTGACCTTCCTCGTTTTCATCGGCACGATGATCCTGTCCTGGCGGCTCACCAATGTCGCCATCGGCAAGGGGCCAGCCGTCGCCACGGCTGTGTTCGCGGCCATGTTTGCGGCGTCCCTCGCGGTGCTTTTCACGGCAGAAGGGCTGCTTGGCCTGTCGCGCGGAGTGGGTTAGGGGGCAGGGCCCAAGCAAGTCTCTCAGCGCGCGGCCGATAGCGCGGCTACCAGCGTCAGGAGGGCTGCCATTGCCGCAGCCGCCGGCAGTCCGAACCCTGCATAAACAGGGCCGAAGCCCAGCGTGCCGGCAAAGGCGGCGATATAGGTGGTGGCGCTGTTCAGCCCCATGATCGCGCCGCGTCTGGCGGGCGCGATGCCGCTCAGCCGCACGATCAGCATGTTGAGACCGAGATGGTTTGCCAGACCCCACACAAAGGCCACGGCAAGCAGGATGCCAAAGCTATGCGCGCCCCACATCATGAAGAGGTAGATTGCAGCCACGAAGGCAAAGGCGAAGGGCAGAAGATTGTGAGCGCCGAGGCGCTGAACGGGTCTGTCGAGCAGCACCGCTCCGCCAAATCCGAGCCCGTAGACCAGTGTCAAAAGTCCGTTCGCGCTAACGGGTTTGCCAAGTGCACCGGCAAGATGGGCGCCGATATAGCCATAGACGCCGTAGAACGAGGCCATGAAAGCACCGCAGGCCAGCAGCAGAGGAAGAAGACCCGGCGTGCGAAGGGCTGCCAGCGGCGCCATGGCGGGTTCGCCGGATGGCGTGTCGCGCCGCCCGTTGAGAGCCAGTATCAGAAAGGCGCCCACGGCCAGCAGACATACAAGGGCAAACACGGCGCGCCAGTGCAATATGTCTGCCAGCACCGCTGAAAGAGAGACACCGGCGACAAGACTGAGCGTCCAGCCTGTCAGAACGATGCCGACGGTTTCCGTCTCGCGCCCGGCAGGGGCAACCGTGGCGGCATTGGTGTAAATCGCCGGCAGGGCGACGCCTGCAGCAAGCCCCGCGACAAGCTGCGCGGCCACCAGCATCGCCAGAACCGGGGCGAGCGCGCTGACACCGAGTGCGGCTGCAAGCGCTGCAAAGGCCAGCCGCAGCATGCGCCATGCGCCGAGACGGTCGATATGGCGCGCCAGAAAAAGCGCGCTGCCGGCCGTGCCCAGGCCGAAAGCGGCCGAGGCGATCATCACACCCTGAACCGAAGCGTCGAGCGAACGCGAAACCTCCGGTGCGATCGGGGACAGAACAAGCGAGTTGCAGCCGATCACGGCGACGCATCCCGTCAGCAGAAAGACGGCCGGGGGAATGCGGCCGTCGAGCGCAAGCGCCAGAGGCTCTTCGATAGGTGTTTGATTGATCTTCGACATAAGCGCATAATGGCCGAATGAAATTAAGCATCAATCGGAAAATGCCGAACCATGAAAGAAACAGATGATATTCGCTCGCTGGCTGCCGCGACACAGCAGCTGGACCCGATGGACCGAAAAATATTAGCCGTTCTGGTCGAGGATGCGACAGTCAGCTACGCCGAGTTGGGCAAGCGGGTGGGCCTTTCTGCACCCGCCGCCCATGAACGGGTCAAGCGACTCAAGAAAAGCGGTGCGATTCGCCGCATGGCGGCGTTGATCGATCCGGGCGCGGTGGGCAAGGGGCTGCTCGCCTTCATCCATGTGGACACGAGCGGCTGGGGCAAGACGCCGGCATTGATGGCAATCGCCGAGTGTCCCGAGGTGGAAGAGGTCCATTCGGTGGCGGGCGATGCCTGCATGTTGCTGAAAGTGCGCGCGGCTTCGACCCGCGCGCTGGAAGGTCTTCTTGCCCGTCTCTATGACACGCCGGGCGTCAAGGCCACACGCAGCTATGTGGTGCTCTCCACTTATCTGGAGCGGCCACCGCAGCCGGGCATCACCCCTCACTGGCCAGTGCCGAAGGCCGCGCGGCCTGTGGAGATCGCTCAGTAGTCGACGCGTGTCAGGTAAAGCCCGTGCGGCGGGGCGACCGGGCCGCAGGCCTTGCGATCGCGGGCTTCAAGCGCCGCCGTCACGTCGTCTGCACTCCAGCCACCTTCGCCCACACGCTTCAGCGTTCCCGCGAAGGACCGCACCTGGTTGTGCAGGAAGGAGCGGGCCGAGGCGCGGATCTCCACGAATTCGCCATTGCGGGTCACGTCCAGCTTCTCGAGCGTCTTGATCGGGCTTTTTGCCTGACACTGGGCCGCGCGGAACGTTGTGAAATCATGGGTTCCGACCAGCCGCTGAGCAGCCTCGTGCATCGCTTCCGCATCGAGCGGGGCCGCCACATGCCAGGCATGAGCGCGGTCCACTGTCAGTGGCGGGCGGCGATTGTGAATGCGGTAGAGATAGTGTCGGGCCTTGGCGGAAAAGCGTGCATCGAAATCGTCCGGCACCTGCGCAGCCTCAATCACGGCAACCGTCTCCTCCGCCATGGCGAGATGCGCATTGATCGCGTTCTGCACGGTGCGCGCCGTCCATTCGCGCGAAAGGTTGAAATGCGCCACCTGCGCCAGCGCGTGCACGCCGGTGTCCGTGCGTCCGGCGCCGAAAAGCGTCACTTCTTCGCCTGAAAAGGCGGCGATGGCGGTCTCCAGCGCGGCCTGCACGGAGTGATGGGTGGCCTGCCGCTGCCAGCCGAAATAGGGCCCGCCGTCATATTCGATGTCGATGCGAAAACGCGCCATGCTCAAAGCCCGCCCGCGCTTGAGGGACTGGCCGCGCGAAGTACAATCAGGGTAATCATGGAAGCACGGTCCCTTTGCCGAGCTTCGCCCCGCGCAGGAAGTCCACGGCGCGCATCGGCTTGCCGCCTGCGCGTTGCACTTCGGTCAGCCGTATCGCGCCATCGCCGCAGGCAATCGTCAGAGCGTCGTCCAGAACTTCACCGGGCGCGCCTTTGCCGTCGGCGCGTTCGGCCCGCAAAAGCTTGACGCGCTCCGGCTTGCTGCCGAAGGTCATTTCGCACCAGGCGCCAGGGAAGGGTGAAAGCCCGCGAATGTGATCTTGAACCGCACGGGCAGGGCTGTTCCAGTCGACGCGGGTTTCGTCCTTGAGGATCTTCTTGGCATAGGTCGCGCCCTCCTCGGGCTGCGGTATCAGCGTGAGCGCCCCTTTTTCGAGCGCATCCATGGCTTCGACCATGAGAGAAGCGCCCGTTTCCTTCAGCACATCGTGCAGTTCGCCGCCGGTCATGTCCGCTGTGATGACAACGCGGGATGTCATGGCCACGGGCCCGGTGTCGAGCCCTTCGTCCATCTTCATCACCATCATGCCGGTTTCTGTGTCGCCGGCCATGATCGCGCGCTGGATGGGAGCCGCCCCCCGCCAGCGGGGCAGCAGCGATGCATGGCCGTTGAAACAGCCAAGCCGTGTGCCTTCCAGAATGGGCTTTGGAAGAAGAAGCCCGTAAGCCACCACGATGGCCGCATCCGCTTCTAGCGCGGCAAACGCGGCCTGCTCGTCCTCGCCCTTGAGCGACTTCGGTGTCCTGACCTCGATGCCGAGCGCTTCGGCAGCCTGATGGACGGGCGACTTGGTAAGCTCCAGCCCGCGTCGTCCGGCAGGACGGGGTGGCTGCGAATAGACGGCGACAATCTCGTGCCCGGCATCGGCCAGCGCCTGCAATGTGCCGACCGAGAAATCCGGAGTGCCCATGAAGATGAGACGAAGTGCCATGCCGCGTGTCCGATGCGTTCAGTCAGTCAAACGAGCGCACCCGCGCTCCTGCGGTGCTTGAAGCGGATTTATCCGCTTCTGGTCAAGCCCCGCAGGGCCAATTGCCTCACATGGCAGGATTGGGTCAGCCGACCATGCGCGCGGGCGGGCGGTCCTTGGCGAGTTTCTTGAACTTGCGCACCACCATGTCGCGCTTGAGCTTCGACAGATAATCGATGAACAGAACGCCGTTCAGGTGGTCGATCTCGTGCTGCAGGCATGTAGCGAGCAGTCCATCGGCTGCTACCGTCTGCTGCTTGCCGTCCAGATCGAAATAATTGACGGTCACGCCGGCAGGCCGCTCCACTTCCGCATAGTAATCGGGAATGGAAAGGCATCCTTCCTCATGCACATTGCGCGCATCGGTGCTGGCAACGATCTGCGGGTTGATCACCACCATCGGCGCCGGCTCTTCGTCCTTCTCCGAAACGTCGATCACCAGCATGCGCAACGGCTCGCCGACCTGAATGGCGGCAAGGCCGATGCCCGGCGCGTCATACATGGTTGCCAGCATGTCGTCGGCAAAGGTGCGTAGCTGATCGTCAAAGCGCTCGACCGGTTTGGAGGTTTCGCGCAGGATCGGGTCAGGAAGAAGAACAAGTGGTTTAATCGTCATGGCAGTCAGGTAAGCCCTGCCTGTGAGAACGTCAATACGGAACGCCTGTTCACGTTTTGGTCTTATGGTGCCATTGCGAATCGTCTAGAGTGCCGCGCATGAACGAGATGTCCGACATTTTCTCCACGCCCGTGGCGCAGCTCGGTGCCAGCACTTTCACGCTTGGCCAGTTCTTGCTTGCCGGCGGCGTCCTGCTTTTTGTGCTGATGGCCGTGCTTGTCACCGGCCTGTGGCGCGCGGCGCGCGCGCGGGCGGTGGCGGCGGCAGAGGCCGCCCAGCACGCCCGCGAGGCGGAGGCGCGCATGGCCGAGCTCACCCGGGCGCAGGCCGAGCTTCAAGGGCGCATGGGCTCGATAGCAGAAGTGTTCGGCAGCAGGCAGGCGGAATTGACCAAGGCCCTGTCAGACCGGCTCGACGGCATGAGCTCGCGGCTTGGCCAGTCCATCACCGAGCAGACCAAATCGACGCACGAGAATCTCGCAAAACTGCAGGAGCGTCTGGCGGTCATCGACACGGCACAGAACAACATCCAGTCACTCGCCGGTCAGGTGGTGCAGCTTCAGCAGATTCTTTCCAACAAGCAGACGCGTGGCGCCTTCGGCCAGTCGCGCATGGAGGCGATCATCGCCGACGGTCTGCCGCACACGGCCTATGAGTTTCAGGCAACGCTCTCCAATGGCAGTCGGCCCGACTGTGTGGTGAAGATGCCCAATGACGCGCCCTCGCTGGTGATCGACGCCAAATTCCCGCTTGAAGCGTGGAATGCCATCCGCGCGGCATCCGAAGGCGAGGGCGGTTCTCCCGAAGCCCGAAAGGCCGCAGAATCGGCGTTTCGCCGCGATGTCGAGGTGCATATCAAGGCGATCTCGGAAAAGTATCTGCTGACCGGCGAGACACAGGATACGGCCTTCATGTTCGTGCCGTCAGAATCCATCTTTGCCGAGATCCACGAAAATTTCGAAAACCTCATCCAGCGTGCTCACCGGGCACGGGTGGTCATCGTTTCGCCGTCACTGCTCATGCTCTCCATTCAGGTCATTCAGGCCGTTCTGAAGGATGCGCGCATGCGCGAGCAGGCACATTTGATTCAGGCCGAAGTGGTGCGTCTCATGGAGGATGTCAGCCGGCTCGATGACCGGGTGCGCAAGCTGCAGACCCATTTCATGCAGGCCAACAAGGACATCGACATGATCCTCACCTCGACCGACAAGGTCACCAAGCGCGGGGCGAAGATCGAAGCGCTGGAGCTGGGCGCGGGCGAGGCCGAAAAGTCCGGAGGAAGCGACAACCGTCTGGCGCCCAAAAAGTCGAACGATGAGGGCGGACCGGGTGGCGGACAACTGCGCCTGCGCGTGGTTGACGAATAAACCCTGTGTGCGCGGGAACGGTCGGGCCTCCGGGCTGAGGGGAAAGTGAAGATGGCGAGCGCTTCCGTTTCAGAGCCTGGCTACAGGCGCATGATCACGGCGCTCGGCATTGCCCAGATTTGCAGCTGGGGGTCGATCTTCTACAGTTTCCCGCTCATCGCCGAAGCGATGCGGATGGAGCTTGGCTGGTCAAAGCCGCTTCTCTACGGCGGTGCCACGGCGGGCCTGATCCTCGCTGCACTCGCCGCCTATCCGGTCGGGGCGGCGATCGACCGGGGGCAGGGGCGCTGGGTGATGAGCGGCGCGTCCCTCATGGCCGGGCTTCTCTATCTCCTGTGGTCGCGGGTCGACAGCATCGCCATGTTCTACGTGATCGTCCCCCTGCTTGGCGGGCTTCAGGCGGCCACACTCTATGAACCGGCCTTTGCGGTGCTTGCCCGCCGCGTCGGTGCGCTTGAGGCGCGGCGCGCCATCACCGCGCTCACGCTTTGGGGCGGCTTCGCCAGCACCGTGTTCGTGCCGCTGGTTCAATGGCTTATCGACGCGCTCGACTGGCGCGGAGCGCTGATGGTGCTGGGCGCAATCAACGCCTTCCTCTGCGCAAGCCTTTATGTCGCGGTGATCGATCCCTCGAAAGACAGGCCGAAAGAGCCGGCGGGAGAGACGGGAAAGCCGGAGTTCGCCGGTCGCGCTGCCGTTTCCTGGGCGTTTCGCCAGCCGGTCTTCTGGGCGCTGGTTCTGTTTCTCGTGCTTTATGCCGGCGTTTTCTCCAGCCTGAGCTTTCACATCTATCCACTGCTTCTGGAGCGCGGGCTGAGTGCCGGCGAAGTCGTCAGCATCGTCGCCGTGATCGGTCCCGCGCAGGTGGCCGGTCGTATCGCCATCTGGACCTTTGCGCCCGACGCGCCCGTGCGCCGCATCGGCGCGATCATGGTGGGGGTCTTTCCGCTGGTGCTCATCGGCTATGCTTTCGCCCCACCGCACATGCTGGTTATCGCTGCCATTGCCACATTCTATGGCGCTGCCAATGGCATGATGACCATCGTGCGCGGGCTGGCCGTGCCGGAAATGCTGAGCCGCGAGGCCTATGGCGCGATCAACGGTGCGCTCATCACACCGTCACGCATGGTCGAGGCGGTTGCCCCGCTGGGCGTTGCTGCCCTATGGGCGGCAAGCGGCGGATATGACCTTTATCTGATGCTCGCTTTCGCCGCGACACTGGTCATGGTCGGGGCGTTCTGGACGGCGTCATTCATGGCGCGCCCGAAATTCCCGAAAACCGCCTGAAACGGTGAAATTCCGTTTCATTTCGCGGATTTTTCCAAAATTCCAGCCGAAATTGCCGAAAACGAACCTAGCCTGAAAACCGCTCCATCAGCGCGTCAAGAGCCGCCTGGTCACCCGTGGATCGCTCCCGAAGTGCTGTCACGAGACAGGCCTCGGAACGCAGGATGATTCCGTCGTCAAGCACCTTCAGATGGTTGGCCGTGAGCGTCGATCCCGTCGAGGTGATATCGACGATCACGTCGGCCGAACCCGCCGCCGGCGCGCCTTCGGTCGCACCGAGGCTTTCCACGATCCGGTAGACCTGAATGCCGTGCTTCTGCGAGAAGAACTGCTGGGTCAGCCGCCAGTATTTCGTGGCGATCCTGAGGCGGCGTCCGTGCCGGTGGCGAAAGTCGGCGGCGACATCGTCGAGATCGGCCATGGTCGACACATCGAACCAGACCTCCGGCACCGCGACCACCACGTCTGCCCGGCCAAAGCCCAGCCTTGCGGCAATCTCCACCTTGCGCTGCCAGTCGGGGATGGTCTCGCGCACCAGGTCCTCGCCGGTCACGCCGAGATCGACCGTGCCGCGCTCCAGTTCTCGCGCGATTTCGGAGGCCGAGAGAAAGGCGATCTCGACACCGTCCACGCCTTCGAGCGTGGCGCGGTAACGCCGGTCGTTTTCCGGCAGGTGCACGGTCAGGCCGGCCTTTTCGAGCTGCGCCAGCGCGTTTTCCTTCAGACGACCCTTGGAGGGCAGGGCAAGGGTGATGCTCATGCCGCCGTCTCCTTCAGACCTGCCACGCGATCGAGCCAGATGGAAAAACCGACGCCAGGGATGGGCGTCTCCGCGCCGAGAAGGGTCAGAAGACGGTCATAGCGCCCACCGCCAGCCAACACCGTGCCTGTGGGAGAGGCGATCTCGAACACGAAGCCGGTGTAATAATCGAGCGGGCGGCCGAAGCCGGCATCATAGGTCAGCGCGTCGAGCGGCAGGCCCTCGGCAGAAATCCGCTCAGCGCGCGCGGCGAAGGTTTCGAGCGCATCGTCGAGGATGAGCCCGTTCTCGGCTGCGAAGGCAGAAAGCCGTTCGCCGGCCTCGGCAAAGGGTACGCGCATGGAAACGAAAGCCTTCAGCGCGCTCATCGCTTCGTCCGTCAGCCGCACGCTGCGCAGCTCGGCCTTTTCGATCAGACGGCGGGCGATCTCTTCGGGCGTGCGTCCGGCTGAGGGTGAAAGGCCTGTCTCCTCCATGACCACGCTGACATGCTCGGCAAGGGCGGGCTCATCGCCACGCGCCACGAGCCCGGCAACCGCGCGCGGCAGATTGGCTGCACCCTGCGGGTTGGCCAGATCGTCGAGGGCGGCCTGCAGAAGCTTTTGCGAGCCGAAAGCGCGGGTCAGGCGCATCTGCCAGCCCCGTGGCAGGCCAAGGGCCGAAAGCACCGCCTCGAACACGGCCTGATCTCCCAGCGTGACGGAGAGCGCATGGCCGGGCAGAACACGCGTCAAAAGCGCATGCGCATCGGCCAGCGAGCGCGCATCCGCACCGGCGCGGTCACTCGCACCAAGGTCCTCGATGCCGGCCTGAAAGAACTCGGCTCCGCCCTCGCGCTGTTGTCGGAACACTTCACCCAGATAGGCGTAGCGCTGCGGCGTGGCGGCGCGCTTGTCGATATGGTCGCGGCAGACGGGAATGGTGAACTCGGGTCTGAGACAGAGATTGGCGCCGGTCTCGCTCTCCGTCAGGAAGATGCGGCGGCGCAGATCCTCGCCGGCCATATCCAGAAACGGATCGGCCGGCTGGATGATGGCGATGTCGGTCAGCGCCGCATCGCGTTCGGCAAAGAGCGCGAAGATGTCGTCGGCGAAGTCGGGCGCGCGCAGGGTCATGTGGCGGTCTCCTGCCTTGCGCTTCGGGCAAAGGTCTCGCCTGATACCTGGCGACGGCGCTGCCCCTCATCCGCCTGCCGGCACCTTCTCCCCGCCAACGGGGAGAAGGAGGATGGCCGCAACGTCGATGTCTCCCTCTCCCCGCTGGCGGGGAGAGGGTAAGGGTGAGGGGCGAGCACTGCGCTGCTGGAACCAGCGATGGCGGCTGTCATCACGCAGCCCCGCCGGCCTGCGCGGCAAGCATTTTGCGCACCGTCTCGACGAGATCGTCTTCGCTGACGGTCAGCTGCGCCACGCGGGCCTCGCGCCATTCCTCGTTGCTTTCGATCTCGGCGGAAAGCTTCTTGCCCTCGATCAGATCCTTGATCTGCACTTCGCCATTGGCGCGCTCGTCCGCGCCCTGAATGATGGCAAGCGGCGAACCGCGGCGGTCGGCGTATTTGAGCTGGTTTCCGAACTTCTTCCAGTTGCCCTGATACATCTCTGCGCGAATGCCTGCAGCGCGCAGGGTCTGCGTGAACTGCTGGTATTTCGCCATCGCCTCCGTGTCGCCATCCATGACGGTGACGAGGACCGGTGGCAGAACGGCATCCTGACCGAGCTTGCCGAGATTTTTGAGCGCGGTCGCCAGACGCGACACGCCGATGGAAAAGCCGGTCGCCGGAACCGGCTGGCCACGGAAGCGCGAGACGAGCCCGTCATAACGCCCGCCACCGCCAACGGAGCCGAAGCGCACGATCTCGCCCTTCTCATTGGGGATTTCGGCGGTCAACTCGGCCTCGAAAACGGGACCGGTGTAGTATTCAAGGCCGCGCACGACGGAGGGATCAAAGCGAATGCGTTGAGAGCCATACCCGGCAGCGGAAGTCAGCTTGAAAATCTGTTCAAGCTCCCGCAGAGCCTCTTGCCCTGTCGCAGCGTTACCGACCACGGCTTCTAGTCCAGTGATCGTGTTCGCGTTCGAATAATAATATTTTTCAGCGTTATCAGCACCGAAGGTGTGAGTTGCTTCGAACTCGTCTCCTTCAACTAGGTTGTTGTCATCCTGCAATCGAGCATAACCAGACAACGTCTGTGCAGCCAAATATGAAGCGATGACTTCTATCTGCCCCTCATCCAGCCCCGCGCCCTTCGTAAAGTCGCCTTCGCCTTCCTTGCCGCCGTCCCAGCGGCCTTCGCCGAGAAGCAGCTTCACGCCTTCGGGGCCAAACTTGTCCAGCTTGTCGATGGCCCGCAGCACGGTCAGCTTCTGCGCCTCGTCGGTGACGCCGATGGCCTCCATCACGCCGTCGAGCACCTTGCGGTTGTTGACGCGGATCACATACTGACCCTCTAGGCCCAGTGCTTCCATGACATCGGCCATCATCATGCACATTTCGGCATCGGCGGCGACGCCGGGCGCGCCCACCGTGTCGGCGTCGAACTGCATGAACTGGCGGAAACGGCCCGGTCCCGGCTTCTCGTTGCGGAACACATAGCCCGCCCGGTAGGTGCGGTAGGGAAGCTGGATGTCGTTGAAATTCTCGGCCACATGGCGGGCCAGCGGGGCGGTCAGGTCGTAGCGCAGCGAGAGCCACTGCTCGTCATCGTCCTGAACGGAGAACACGCCCTCATTGGGCCGGTCCTGATCGGGCAGGAATTTGCCCAGTGCGTCCGTGTATTCGAAGATCGGGGTCTCGACCGGGTCGAAACCATAGCGCTCATAGACCTCGCGGATCTTTGCGCACATCTCGTCCACGGCGCGAATGTCGCTCGCATGGCGGTCGACAAAGCCGCGTGGGAGCCTCGCCCGGGTCTTGTCAGCCTTTTTAGCCATGTCGAAATCCGTCCGTGAAAAGAAGAAAACCGCGCCCTGAAAGGGGGCGCGGCTGTCCTAGCCGATCAGAACCGAAGCGGCAAGGCCGACGCGGGAGGTCGCTTGGCGTCAGCCGACGATGCGCAGGTTGGAAAGCTCGTCGCCGATGGCCTTGAAGGCATCGTCCAGATCGCCGCCCGTGGCGTTCCAGAAGAGTTTCACCGGTTTGCCGTTGCCGTCCTTGCGCGTGCGCGAGTCGGACGAGCAGGCCTTCAGCGCGTCAATCTGCTTCTTTTCCGTGGAATCGCGGCTGTCGAGGTCGAGCGCAACCGTCATCACGATGATGTTGTCGCTCTTGGCGTTCTCGCAGATGGCGCTCATGTGGCTGGTCATCGCCGCCGAATAGTTGCTGTTTGAATAGTTGTATTCGCTGACACCGGTGGCGCCCTTGAAAAGACGGCTTTCGCCCGCCCGGTTCCGCACATAGCCATAATTGGAGTAGATCGACTTCGAACCGGCGAGGTCGTTTCCGCCGTAGCGATAATTGGAGCCGGAATAGCTCTGCGCGGTGATGCTTGTGGGCGTGTAGTAGGTGTTGGCGCCGTCGGTCAGAACGATAACCACCTTGTCATTGCCTTTTTCGGTGTCCGGCCGGCCCTCGCTGAACGGCGCGCGGCCGGAAACCACCCGCCAGCCCCAGGCGAGACCTTCGGTCACATTGGTTGCACCGCCAGCATCCATGCCGTCGATGGCAGTATTGATCTTGTTCAGCCCTTCCACCTTGCCAACATCGGTCAGCGGCGTGATCGGCTTTGTGGTGCAGCTCGCATTCGGCCCTTCGCCGGCCCCGGTTGCAGCCGTCTCCGAAGGTTTGAAGTATTTGGGCATGTAGGCAAGATCCCTTGCGGGGTTTCTTCCCACATTGTCATCGTCATCCCACCAGTTGTTGTTGGCGGGGCGCCCTCCATCCGTCTGGTTTGTTTCGTCGGGCGCGAACATGGGAACGAAATAGGTTTCGGGTCTGCTGTTGACCGGCGCATCGTCGTTCAGATTGTACGGGTAGGGACGCATCTCCACGCAGCCGCCCCAGTTCGTGTAAGAAGCGGTGACATCGACGTCTTTGTAGATCCAGCCTTCCCTGTAGCAGCGTCCGCCCCAGGAATAAGTGCAGCCCCACACGCGCTCGCGCTGGGTGCCCACGATCCGCTTCATTTCGTTGTAGAGCGTGAACCGCGTGACCTTCTGGCCTTCCTCTTCACCCCAGGCGCCGCCGCGCTTGTAGTAGACGCCACCGGACAATTCCACGCGCTTGTCCGGATTGTCGTCCTTCATGGTCGACCAGTCGAAATTCTCGTGGTGGATGGGCGAGCGGCCGTCCGTGTCCATCCAGCTTGCATTGGCATTGTTCGCGCCCACATTCACGGAAGCCGCGAACGGCACCACGCCGAACTGCACCGGTTTCTGGATCTGCTTCATCTGTGCGCCTTCGGCGGCGATGGTCTTCACGAGTTCCTTGGCGGCGTTCTTCAGGATTGCCAGACGCTTCTCGAAAGAGCCGGTCGAAGTGTAGTCCATGGAGCCCGAATTATCGAGCACGAGGGCCACTTCCAGCGTGTTTTTGAGCCGGACCTCGCTTTGTGCGCGGAAATCGATTTTCTGTTCCGCATCGGCAGCCTCCCCGCGCAGCTTCTGAAACACGGGATAGAAGATCGGGGCGTACTTCAGTTCCGCTTCCAGCTTCAGCGTGCCGCCACCGGTGTTCTGATTGGGCAGGGTGATGATGAGTCTCGTATTCTCCGGCTTCACGCCGCCGAGGTTCGCTTTGAAGAAGTCCAGTGCGTAGGCCTTGGCCTCCTCGTCGGTGGCACCCTGGGTGAGATAGCGGGCGGTTGCGATGCCGGCGGCATCCAGTGCGTTGAGCGTCATCTGCCGCTGGCGCGAAATCTGGCTGTAATCCACCACGAGCGCGGCAACACCCATGATCGGCGCCATGGCAAGCGCCGTCATCATGGCGAAATTGCCGCGACGGTCATGCACGAATTTCCTGAGCATTTGTGCCACCCCAATATCAGTGCTGGCCCAAAATCGCCCTTGAGTGCTTAACCGGTCGTAACTGGTGCGATCGCGGATGTTTTATTGGTTCCCACCGGGTTAACTCCCTGTTGCAAATGCGTGGCAAATTGCCCGTGCCGATAAAACCGGGTGACAGCGAAGCCCGCATCCGATAATTCCCGGCCTGAGCCATTCCCGCCGCATCCTCAAATGTCCGAGACGACCCGTTTTCCCATGCCCCAGGCCCCGCAGATCATCGATACACTCGACCGCCTTACCGGTTCCTATGACGCCGTCCTGTGCGATGTGTGGGGCGTGGTGCACAACGGCGTCAGCGTTTTTCCAGAGGCGTGCGCAGCGCTTTCGCGGGCGCGTGCTGCAGGCAAGGCGGTTGTGCTGATCACCAATTCGCCGCGTCCGCACCGGGGCGTCGAGGAGCAGCTTGGCGTGCTTGGCGTTCCCGACGACGCGTGGGACCGTGTCGTGACATCCGGCGATGTCACCCGCGACCTGATCCGCACCGCGCCGCGCCGTCTCTTTCACATCGGACCGGACCGCGACCAGGCAATCTTCGACGGGATCGACGTGGATCTTGTCGAGGATTTCGAGGCTTCGGGCGTGGTGTGCACGGGGCTGTTCGACGACGAGAACGAGACGCCCGAGGATTATGCGGAAATGCTGGAGCGCCTCAGGATGCGCGATCTTCCGTTTATCTGCGCCAATCCCGACATCATCGTTGAGCGCGGCGACCGGCATATCTGGTGCGCCGGCGCGCTGGCGCGCGACTACGGTCTTCTGGGCGGCCGCACGCTGATTGCCGGCAAGCCGCATCGTCCGATCTATGAGGCGGCGTTCAAGGCGGCTGGCGAGATCATGGGGCGCGAGCTTGCGCGCGACAGGGCGCTGGCCATCGGCGATGGCGTGCTGACGGATGTGAAGGGCGCGGATCAGTACGGCATCGACGTGCTCTTCGTCACCGATGGCATCCATGCGCGCGAATATGGCAATGGCAAGGGGCCAGAGCCCGAGCGGCTTGCCGCGTTTCTGGAAACGCACGGCCACAATCCCGTGGCGGCCATTCCACGTCTCAGATAGGGTGTGCGCGTGGCCGGTCCGATCAAGCGCATTGCCGATCTGAAGGATTTGCCCGCCGCCCGGCGCGGCGGTGTGGTCGCCATTGGCAATTTTGATGGTGTGCATCGCGGGCATCAGTCAGTGCTCGAACCCGCGCTGGAGATCGCCCGGCGCGAAAGGGTGCCGGCGCTCGTTCTCACCTTCGAGCCGCATCCGCGCCAGGTCTTCCGGCCCGATGTCCCGCTTTTTCGCCTCACGCCTGCGCCCATGAAGGCCGAACTTCTCGGCGCGCTCGGCTTTGATGTGGTGGTCGAACAGCACTTCGACCGCGCATTCTCCGGCCTGTCACCGCAGGAATTCGTCAGCTCCGTGCTGGTTGCGGGCCTTGGCATCACCCATGTGGTGACGGGGTTCGACTTTCATTTCGGAAAAAACCGGGGCGGCACGCCCGAACTTCTCGCAGCCGCAGGAAAGGAAAACGGTTTCGGCGTCACTGTGGTCGATGCCTATGCCGACGAGGGCGGGGCGGTCATTTCCTCAAGCCGCATTCGCGGTCTTCTGGGCAAGGGCGAGGTGGCGGAAGCGGCCGGTCTTCTCGGCTATCGCCATACGGTGGAGGCCGAGGTGAGCGGAGGCCAGAAGCTTGGCCGCACGCTGGGCTTCCCGACCGCGAACATGGCGCTCCCGCCTGAGACCGATCTGCGCCACGGCATCTATGCGGTGCGCTTTCGCCGGGCCGATGGCACGCTGCACAATGGCGTTGCCAGTTTCGGCCGCCGCCCGACCGTGACGGAAGAGGGCGCGCCGCTTCTGGAAACCTTTCTGTTCGACTTCGACGGCGATCTCTACGGCGAAACCTGCTCGGTCTCGCTGTTTTCTTTCCTGCGCGGCGAGGAGAAGTTCGACGGGCTCGACCCGCTGGTGGCGCAGATGAAGCGCGACGAGGCGGAAGCCCGCGCGCTGCTTGCCGGGGTGAAGCCCATATCCGCCCTCGATACGGCGCTTGCATTCGACGGGCTGGTCGTGTGAGGCCATTCGCCTCTTTATTCTTGGCGCAGCGTCGGCTAAAAGCCCTTCCCATGATGACACGCGCCGGTTTCATACCGATTGCCATACGAATTATTGGCCCGGCCTTCCGTGCGGCCTGAGTGCTGCGGAAGGTCCGGGTTCTGCCGCGCGTCAAACGCGCATTTTCCGATTTTCCATAATGGCTATGGCGAAGCCCTCCGACGCTTTGCCCACCTCACGGCGATAAAATGACCGATACGTCCGAAAAGATCGACTATTCCAAGACCCTCAACCTGCCGCAGACCGAGTTTCCCATGCGCGCCGGCCTCCCGAAGAAGGAGCCCGAGATCGTCGCCCGCTGGCAGGAGATGGACCTCTACCGCCTCCTGCGCGAGGACGCGGCGGGGCGCGAAAAATTCGTGCTGCATGACGGCCCGCCCTATGCCAATGGCAACATCCATATCGGTCATGCGCTGAACAAGGTTCTGAAGGACATCATCACGCGCTCCTTCCAGATGCGCGGCTATGATTCCAACTATGTGCCCGGCTGGGACTGCCATGGCCTTCCGATCGAATGGAAGATCGAGGAACAGTACCGCGCCAAAGGCAAGAACAAGGACGAGGTCCCGGTCAACGAGTTCCGTCAGGAATGCCGCGAGTTCGCCAGCCACTGGATCAAGGTCCAGTCGGAAGAGTTTCTGCGTCTGGGCATCGAGGGCGATTTCAAGAACCCCTACACGACGATGAACTTCCACGCCGAGGCGCGGATCGCCGGCGAGCTGTTGAAGTTCGCCATGTCCGGCCAGCTCTACCGCGGCTCCAAGCCGGTGATGTGGTCCGTGGTGGAGCGGACCGCACTCGCCGAGGCGGAAGTGGAATACCAGGATGTCGAAAGCGACATGATCTGGGTGAAGTTTCCGGTGGCTAATGCCGTTTACTCCGAGGCTGCGTGGGTTTCACCTGACGGTCGCGAACTAACTGAGCTCACCGATCAGGCATTCAAAAAACAAGCCGCACTGCGTGATGCTTGTATCGTTATCTGGACCACCACTCCGTGGACCATCCCCGGCAACCGCGCGATAGCATATTCACCCCGTATCTCCTACGGATTGTACGAGGTGATAGAAGCTGAAAATGAGTTCGGTCCTCAACCAGGCGAAAAACTAATCTTTGCAGATACACTTGCTGGAGAGTGCTTCGCGAAAGCAAAGTTGAAGGCAACCCGCCTTTTTGATGTGCCTGCACGAGTTTTTAAGCACCTGACGGCTCACCACCCCCTCAAGGGCCTCGGCGGCGGGTATAATTTCACCGTGCCGCTGCTTGCCGGCGATCATGTCACAGACGATGCCGGTACCGGCTTCGTCCACACCGCTCCCGGCCATGGCCGCGAGGACTTTGACGCCTGGATGGATGCGGCCCGCGATCTTGCGGCACGCGGCATCGATCCGGCCATCCCCTTCACCGTGGACGACGCCGGCTATTTCACCAAGGATGCGCCGGGCTTCGGTCCCGACCGCGAAGGCGGCGCGGCGCGCGTCATCGACGACAAGGGCAAGAAGGGCGACGCCAACAAGGCCGTCATCGAAGCGCTCATCGCGCGCGACATGCTTTTCGCGCGTGGCCGCCTGAAGCACTCCTATCCGCATTCGTGGCGGTCGAAAAAGCCGGTCATCTTCCGCAACACTCCGCAATGGTTCGTCTATATGGACAAGGACCTTGGCGACGCTTCAACACTGCGCTCCCGCGCGCTCAAGGCCATCGACGAGACCCGCTTCGTGCCATCTGCGGGGCAGGCGCGTCTGCGCGCAATGATCGCCGACCGGCCCGACTGGGTGCTCTCGCGCCAGCGCGCCTGGGGCGTGCCGATCTGTGTTTTTGCCGATGAAGACGGCAATGTGCTTCAGGACGAGGCCGTCAACCAGCGCATTCTCGACGCCTTCGAGGCCGAGGGCGCGGATGCTTGGTTTGCCGAAGGGGCGCGCGAGCGCTTCCTCGGCGAGCGCGCCGGTGAGCCGTGGCAGCAGGTCATGGACATTCTCGATGTGTGGTTCGATTCCGGCTCCACCCACACTTTCACGCTGGAAGACCGGCCGGACATGAAATGGCCCGCCGACGTCTATCTGGAAGGCTCCGACCAGCATCGCGGCTGGTTCCACTCTTCCCTGCTGGAAAGCTGTGCGACGCGGGGCAGGGCGCCTTACGACACCGTCATCACCCATGGTTTCACCATGGCGGAAGACGGTCGCAAGATGTCGAAATCGCTCGGCAACCAGACTTTTCCGCAGGACATCATGAACCAGTCGGGCGCCGACATTCTGCGCCTGTGGGTCGCCACCACCGATTACTGGGAAGACCAGCGTCTGGGTAAGGCGATCATTCAGACCAATGTCGATGCCTACCGCAAGCTCAGAAACACCATCCGCTGGATGCTTGGCACGCTCGCGCATGACACGGGCGAGGATGTGCCTCTGGCCGAGATGCCGGAGCTGGAGCGCCTGATGCTTCATCGCCTCGCCGAGCTCGACGAGCTTGTGCGCAGGGGCTATGACAATTTCGACTTCAAGCGCATCATCCGCTCGCTGCTCGATTTCATGGTGGTCGAGCTTTCGGCCTTCTATTTCGATGTCCGCAAGGATGCGCTTTACTGCGATGCGCCGTCGAGCACGCGCCGCAAGGCGTCGCTTCAGGTGGTCCGCACCCTGTTCGACTGCGTCGTGACATGGCTTGCGCCCATGCTGCCCTTCACCATGGAAGAGGCCTGGCTTGAGCGTCATCCCGAAGCGCGTTCGGTGCATCTGGAGCAGTTCCCCGCCGTGCCGCAGGAATGGCGCGATGCAGCGCTTGCCGAGAAGTGGCGGAAAATCCGGCAGGTTCGCCGTGTCGTCACCGGTGCGCTGGAGATCGAGCGCAAGGAAAAGACCATCGGCTCCTCGCTGGAGGCTGCCCCGGTCGTCTATGTGAACGATGAGGGCTTGCAGCAGGCGATCGCCGACCGCGACATGGCCGAAATCTGCATCACCTCCGGCATCGACATTCGCCATGAGGCACCGCCTGCCGGTGCCTTCACGCTGGACGAGGTGCCGGGTGTCGGCGTCGTTTTTGCGCGAGCGACGGGCGAGAAATGCGCGCGTTCCTGGCGCTACACGGACGATGTGGGCTCCGATCCGGAATTTCCGGATGTGTCGGCACGCGATGCGGCAGCGCTGCATGAACTCCAGGCGCTCGGCCGCCTTTGAACGGTTGGTGGGGGAAGCTTCGGCACGGCCGATTGCTTCCCGCCGCCTCCTTCGCTACAAATGCCGCCGGGTTAAGGATGCCACGTTGTCGCCGGATTCGTGCGCGACATGCGTGATTTGAGTTTCCCGACGGTCTGGTACAACGGGACGACAAGCAGAATGCATCGCCTTGCCGGCAGCGTTCTGGGAGAGAGGTGGCAGTGAAGAGAACGGAAACCACAACGTCGCGGCGTTCCGCGCGCATGGTTGCGGCTTCGGGCACTTTGTGCCTCTCGGCCGTTCTTTTGTCCGGTTGCATCGGTGCACCGACTTACGGAACCGACAAGCCTGCCGATCAGCAATTGCTCGAAGATGTCACCGGCGTTCTGTCGCTTGGCCCGAAGGACAGGCAGCGCGTAGAATACAAGCCGCGCGCGGGCATTGTCATGCCTTCTTCGACCGAGGTTCTGCCGCCGCCGCAGGAAGACGTTGCCTCCGCCGGCAACCCCGCCTGGCCCGAATCGCCTGAAGAGCGCCTCGCACGCATTCGCGCGGAAGCGACCGAGAACCAGGACAATCCGTTCTACAAGTCTCCCATCGAGCGCGACATTGGTGTCAATGCGCGTAATGAGGATGGCTTTGTGAACCCGGAAATGGCCAAGAAGCAGCGCGAAGAATACTTCAAGCGCCGCGCTGCCACCGCACAGGGAAACCCGACCACCCGCCGCTATCTGAGCGAGCCGCCGGTCAACTATCGTCAGCCTGCCGACAGCGCGCCCACCGGCGAGCTCGGCGAGGATGAGGCCAAGAAGGCCCGCGCCGCAAAACGTGCCGCGCAGAAGGATGGCGGCGGTTTCGACCTGCGCCGTCTGTGGCCCTGGGGCTCCTGATAGAAATTCCCATAAAAGCGGGCCGTGCGCCCGCTTTTCTTTTTAGCGCTGCTGCCTGAAAAAGCGCCTCAGCAATGCAGCGGCTTCTGCCTCGCCAATGCCGGGATAGACATCCGGTGCGTGGTGGCATGTCGGCTGTGAGTAGAAGCGCGCGCCATTGGTCACCGCTCCGCCTTTCTCGTCGCCGGCTCCGAAATAGAGACGGCGGATGCGGGCAAAGGAGATCGCGGCAGCGCACATCGCGCACGGCTCAAGCGTGACGTAGAGATCGGCGTCGACCAGCCGTTCCGAACCCAGAAGATCGCAGGCCGCGCGGATAGCGACGATTTCCGCGTGGGCGGTCGGGTCGTTGCATTCGCGGGTGCGGTTTCCCGCGCGCGCGATCACCCTGCCTTCATGCACGATCACTGCACCGACCGGCACCTCGCCACGTTCTGCGGCAAGGTGTGCTTCTTCGAGTGCTGCATCCATGAAGCTGGTGTAGTTCGCTTTCGTCGGTCTCATCAATCTTTTTGCTCGCAACTGTCGGTGCGAATTGATACCTAGAGCGCCAAGCGCCCGGAAGGGTGCTCAATCTTGCTATTTTCAGCATTTATGCGCACGTCAGATGATTCCACCTGACTGCAAAATGCTATAGCCGCCTCTATAGCATCGGGTGCGAATTCGGAATCGATTTTCCTGCAGTCCGATCTCTGATTTAAAACACTGGAGTGGTTCCGGCGCATGGGGCGCAAGACGGAAACCCAGGGCAAAAGGCCATCATGACCAAAGACCGACCCAACGACACCAAGCGGGAAAAGCAACCGGGCAAGCCGGGTAAGGGCAGGGACACGACACCGAAAGAGGGCGACAAGGCAGATGGCGAGCGCATCGCCAAGCGTCTGGCGCGCGCAGGCGTTGCCTCACGCCGTGATGCCGAAGCGATGATCGAGGCCGGCCGCGTTGCGGTCAACGGCAGGGTTCTTGATTCTCCGGCGTTCAATGTGAGCGCTTCCGACCGCATTCTGGTGGACGGAGAACCGCTGCCGGCGGTTGAGCGCACGCGGCTCTTTCTCTTCCACAAGCCCGGTGGCGTGGTCACCACCAACCGCGATCCGGAAGGCCGCAAGACCATTTTCGACGCGCTGCCGGAAGGTCTGCCGCGCCTGATCACGGTCGGTCGTCTCGACATCAACACGGAAGGTCTGATCGTCCTGACCAATGACGGCGGGCTGGCGCGCGCGCTGGAACTGCCGGAAACCGGCTGGCTGCGCCGCTATCGCGTGCGCGTGCATGGCAAGGTCGATGCGACAGCTCTTGAAGGCCTCAAGGACGGTATCGCCGTGGATGGCGTGTTCTATGGCGCGATCGAGGCCACGCTCGACCGCGAGCAGGGCAGCAATGCATGGCTGACGCTCGGCCTGCGCGAAGGCAAGAACCGCGAGGTCAAGAACGTGCTCGGCGCGCTGGGGCTCGAGGTCACGCGCCTGATCCGCATTTCCTACGGTCCCTTCCAGCTTGGCACGCTGGGCGAGGGTGAGGTGCAGGAGGTCAAGGGCCGCACCCTGCGCGATCAGCTTGGCGAACGCCTGATCGAGAAGGCGGGTGCGAATTTCGACGCACCCATCGTCAATCCGTTCTCCAACAAGCCGGTTCGCGCCGAGCGCAAGCCGCGCGACGGCGACGCGGAGGAGAAGCAGGGTGGCCGCGAGCGTGAGGGTGGCAAGACCTTTGTGAAAAACCGCAAGCGCGACCGCGAGGAAAAACGCGAGGCCGCGCGCGACCGGCTCCAGACTACACGTCCCGGTCGTCGTGAAGAGGAGCGCGGACCGCGCCAGAACCGCGGCAGCCATGTGTGGATGGCGCCCGGTGCGCGCCCGCAGGGAAAGCGCAAACAGGCCGCAGCCGAGGCGGAGGCCGACGAGCGGGCGCAGAAGCCGCGCAAGCCGCGCCGGGAAGGGGCTGCTCCGGCACGTGGCGACAAACCGTTCCGTTCACGCGGGGACAAGCCGTTCGACAAGGATCGTCCGGAGCGGGGCGACCGCGCGCGCGGTGGCGACAGACCCCGTTTCTCGAAAAGCGAAAACGCCGCCGGCGAGACGCGGGAGGGCAGGCCCTTCCGTTCGCGCGACGACCGCCCGGCTTCCGGTGCCAGGCCTCGTTTCTCGAAGGGCGGCAAACCCGGCGGAAAACCTGGCGGAAAGCCGGGAGAGGAGAGGCGTTTCGGCAAGCCCGGCGGTAAGCCCTCCGGAAAACCGGCAGGCAGGTTCTCGGGCAAGCCGGGTGGCGGATCGCGCCCCGGCAAGGGACGCCCCGGCGGTCGCAAGCCGGGCAAGCCTGGCGGGGAAGGCTGACCCATGCGGATTGTGGGCGGGGAGTTTCGCGGCCGCACGCTGGCGGCGCCGAAGTCGGACGCGATCCGACCGACGACGGACCGCACCCGCCAGGCGCTGTTCAACATTTTCGAGCACCGCCATGCCGGCCGGCTGGAAAACGCGCGCGTGCTGGATCTCTTCGCCGGCACGGGCGCGCTCGGGCTCGAGGCGCTTTCGCGCGGCTCTGCCTTTGCGCTTTTCATTGAGGAGGCGGCTGCCGCCCGCGCGCTGATCCGTACCAATGTGGAAAATTTCGGCCTTCAGGGGCGCGCCAAGATTTTCCGCCGCGATGCGACGCGGATCGGCGAGGTGGGAACGATACAGCCTTTTGATGTCGTTCTGGCCGACCCGCCCTATGGCAGGGGCTTTGGCGAAAAGGCGCTCGCCACCGCGCTGGCCGGTGGCTGGCTTGCACCCGGCGCGCTGGTCATGGTCGAGGAAGCGGCAGGCTCACCATTCCAGCCGCCGGAAGGTTTTCGGCTCATTGAACGGCGTGAATACGGTATATCCTGCGCAACCTTTGCCGAGCGCGCCTGAGTTTCGTCACTTTTGCGCCGATAGCTTTGCCTTGTCATGAGCCCGTGGCATTGTGCACGGGCGCACCACAAACCGTACAGGGCCTTGTCCATGAGAAATTCCATAGCGAATGTCGCTCTGAGCGCGGCGTTCGCCTTCATCGTTGCAGTCGCAGCGCCGTCCATAGCCACCGCGCAGGATGCCGAGGATGACACTGCCGTTTCCAGCTTCACCCTAGAAAACGGCCTTGACGTTGTCGTTATCCCGGATCACCGGGCACCTGTTGCCACGCACATGCTCTGGTACAAGGTGGGCAGCGCCGATGAGGAGCCGGGAAAATCGGGCATCGCCCATTTTTTTGAACACCTGATGTTCAAGGGCACGAGCACCTATCCCTCGGGCGAGTTCTCCGCGGCAATTGCAGCAGTGGGCGGCAGCGAGAACGCTTTCACCTCCTATGACTACACGGCCTATTACCAGCAGATCGCACCGTCCGAACTGCCGGACATGATGCGCTTCGAGGCCGACCGGATGCGCAATCTGGTGCTGTCGGAAGAAAACATCGAGACCGAGCGCCAGGTGGTGCTTGAGGAGCGGCGCCAGCGCACCGACAATGTGCCATCCTCCATTCTCTCGGAGGAACTCAATGCCACGCTCTACCAGAATCACCCCTATGGCATTCCTGTCATTGGCTGGCAGCAGGAGATCGAGGGGCTTACGCACGATGATCTCAAGAGCTTTTACGACCGGTTTTACACGCCCAACAATGCCGTTCTGGTCGTTGCCGGCGACGTGAACGCCGATGCGGTGCGCGCGATGGCCGAAGAGACCTACGGCAAGATCGCCCGTGGACCCGATCTGCCGCCACGCGCCCGCCCGATGGAGCCTGACCAGAAGACCACGCGCGATGTCACATTCCGCGATCCGCGCGTCACCGTGCCCAACCTGTCGATCAACTGGTATGTGCCGTCCGCGCGCAGGGCCGAGAAGGGTGAATTCGAAGCGCTCGCCATCCTGTCCGAGGTTCTGGGCGAGGGGCTGCGCAGCCGGCTCTACCAGGATCTCGTCGTCAAGCAGGGGATCGCGTCCAGCGCCGGCAGCTATCTGCAGGGTGCGGCGTATGATTATTCCGCCCTCGTCGTCTACGGCGAGCCGCGCGGCGGGGCCGATCTTGAAACGGTCGAGGCCGCGCTTGTGGCCCAGATCGAGAAAATCAGGAACGAAGGCATTACCCCGGAGGAACTGGAGACCGCGCGCACAAAAATCCTGCGTGACCAGATTTTCATGCGCGACAGCCAGGTGCGCAGCGCCAACCTTTTCGGTGCAGTCCTGGCGACGGGCGGCAGCGTCGAGGACATCACCGGGCTGCCGGAGCGGCTTGACGCCGTGACCGTCGAGGCCGTTCAGGCCGCCGCCAGACGCTATCTTGATCTGGACCATGCCGTGAAGGGCTATCTCCTTCCGCAAGAGGGAGACCGCTCGTGAGACAGAGACTGAATTTTCATCCAGGTGTTTTTATGCGCATTTTCCTGAACGCGGGGGCGCTGCTCGCCCTGATTCTCGTCGTCGTGCCCGCAAAGGCGGCGGTGCAGATACAGGATGTGACCTCGCAGAAAGGCATCGAAGCCTGGCTGGTCGAGGATCACTCGCTGCCGATCATCACCTTCCAGTTCTCCTTCAAGGGTGGCTCCGCGCAGGACCCGGAAGGCAAGGAAGGCATCGCCAATCTCATGACCGGCCTGTTCGACGAAGGCGCTGGCGATCTCGATTCCGATGCGTTTCAGCTGAAGCTGGAAGAACTCGGCGCGGAAATGTCGTTTCGCACCAACTCCGACGAGATATCCGGTCAGGTGCGGATGCTTGCCGAAAACAGCGATGAGGTTCTCGACCTGGTGCGGCTTGCCATCACCAGCCCGCGCTTCGATGCCGACCCGGTCGAGCGTATCCGCAGCCAGATTGCCGTCGGCATTCGCTCGGACGAACGCGATCCGCGCAAGCAGGGTTTTCTAAAACTCTCCGAGGCGCTCTATGGTGATCATCCTTACGCCCATCCCGATGAGGGCACGCTTGAAAGCCTGGCCAGCATTTCACCGGAAGACCTGAAGGCCTTCCACGCCCGCGTCTTTGCCCGCTCGAACCTGACCATCGGCGTCGTGGGCGCGATCGATGCCGGGCGTCTTGCCGGTGTTCTCGACACGGTGTTCGGCGATCTGCCGGAGGAGGCCGGGCTTCAGCCCGTCGCAGACATTGCGCCGAAGCTCGGCCAGGAAATCCGCGTCGAATACCCCCTGCCGCAGGCCACGCTGCAGCTCGTCTATCCCGGCGTGGAACGCGACGATCCGGAGTTCTTCTCCGCCTATCTGCTCAACCAGATACTCGGCGGCGGCGTGTTTTCCTCGCGCCTTTTCAACGAGGTGCGCGAGAAGCGCGGCCTTGCCTATGGCGCGTCGTCCTATCTTCACAGCCGCGACCATGCCCAGTCGCTCGCCATCCAGACGGCCACCAGCGCCGAACGGGCCGGTGAAACGCTTTCGGTCATCGAGGATGTGATCGCCGGCCTGCGCGACGAGGGCCCGACGGAGCAGGAACTGGAAGCGGCCAAGACCTACGTCATCGGCTCCTATGCGATCAACAATCTGGATTCCTCCACCGCCATCGCCCGCACTCTGGTCGGGCTGCAGCAGGACGATCTGGGGATTGATTATCTGGAGCGACGCGCCGATCTTATCAATGCCGTCACGCTGGACGATGTGAAGGAAGCCGCAAAGCGTCTTCTTTCACAGGAACCCGCGCTGCTGGTGATCGGCCCTGCGGAGCAGGCCCAGAACGGAGGCTGACGGATGGAAACGGCGTTGGCGAACGACGAGACGAAAGGCAGGGCGCCAACCGGCGGACCAAGCTTCGCGCTTGCGCTTGGCGGTGGTGGCGCGCGCGGCCTGTCGCACATCCATATCATCGAAACGCTCGATGAGCTGGGCATCACGCCGACTGTCATCGCCGGCTCCTCCATCGGTGCGCTCATGGGCGCGGGCTTTGCCGCCGGCATCAGCGGCAAGGACATCCACGCCCATGCGCGCGCCATTCTGGGCAGCCGCACCGAGGTCGCCAGCCGCCTGTGGAAGGCCAGGCCGGGCAACTTCGCCGAAATGATGGAGGGCGGCTTTCGCGTTGGCCAGTTCAACGCGGAGCGCATCATCAGCGCATTCCTGCCGGCAGGCGTGCCGCGGACCTTCGAAGAACTGAAAATCCCGCTGCGTGTCACCGCCACCGACTATTTCCGCCACGAGCTAGCGGTGCTTGAAAGCGGGGCTCTTGCGGAAGCGCTCGCCGCCTCGGCGGCGATCCCGGCTGTGTTTCGTCCCGTGGAGCGGGGCGGGCGCACATTGATCGACGGCGGCATCTACAACCCCGTGCCCTTCGATCTGGTCGAGGGGCGTGCCGACATTCTGATTGCCGTCGACGTCGTGGGCGCACCGAACGACACGGGCGGCAAGCCCCCCACGTCGATCGAGCTCATGTTCGGTGCAAGCCAGCTGATGATGCAGTCGATCATCGCCATGAAGCTGGAACACGGGCGCCCGGATATTCTCATTCGCCCGGCCGTTTCGCGCTTTCGCGTGCTCGATTTCATGAAAATCGACGCGATTCTCGCCGAAACCGAAGCCATTCGTGAAGAACTGAAACGCGCCATCGACGCTGCCGTCGCCGATTTCGAAAAAGCCCGCGCGTAATATCAGATAGAGCGGTTCACCGTTTCACGGAAACGCCGCTCCGCTCTATCTGTGTGTTTCTCCGCATTTGTGCGGACGTCAGGTGATTCCACCTGACTGCAAAATGCCCTAGCCAACGGGTTCTTCGTCCTGATCGATCCGCTGGCCTTCGCGCTTCGGCTTGATGAGCGGTTCGGGCGTGACCGGGCGCACGCGCATCTTGTCGTTTCCGGCGTAAATGCCTTCGACGGACTGGATCGCCAGCCGCTCCTCGTCGCGCCGGCGCACATCCTCGACGATTTCGCTGGCGATCTCTTCGCTGGTGCCCAGCGCCTGTAGGGTCCTGCCGCCGAAAATGAGAGCTGATTCCACGGTTTCGCGTATCTCATACTCCACGTCGCGGTCGCGCAGCGAGAGCGTGTGGGCCCGGTCGTAAGAGCGCACGTAAAGCCGCACATGCGGGTACTCGTCGCGGATCAGATTGACGATCTGATCCGTCGCGGTTGCGCCGTTGGTGCAGACCGCCACGATCTTCGTGTTGCGGATGCCCGCTGCCTCCAGAACCTCCATGCGCCGGCCGTCGCCGAAATAGATGCGAAACCCGAAACGCTCGGCGGCCCGCACCCGGTCGGCCGAATGATCGATGATGGTCACCTCGGTTCCGCCCGAAAGCAGCACCTGCGAAACCATCTGCCCGAAACGGGAAAAGCCGATCATCATCACATCGGCGCCCGCACCCTCGAAATCCTCGTCCATCTCTTCTGCCGGTTCCGTGCGAATGAGCATTTCGCCAAGCCGCACGGAAAGCGGCGTCAGCGCCATGGAAACGGTGACGATGGCGATCAGAAGGGATGCGGTGGACTGCGGGAAAATAAAGGCCGAGGCGGCGGCCGTGAACAGCACGAAACCGAACTCACCACCCTGAGGCAACAGGGCGGCAACGCGAACGGCACCGTTGTGTTCGCAGCCGAAGGCACGGCTGATACCGTAAAGAATAACGGCCTTCACCAGCATCAGGATGGGCACGGCGATCAGGATCGACAGCCAGTTCTCCAACACAATGCGCAGGTCGAGCGAAAGGCCGATGGCCATGAAGAACAGGCCAAGAAAAATGCCGCGAAAGGGTTCGATATCGGCTTCCAGCTCATGCCGGAAAGAGGATTCTGCGAGCAGGACACCGGCGATGAATGCCCCCAGCGCCATTGAGAGCCCGGCCATCTGCATCACTGTTGCGGAGCCGAGCACCACCAGAAGCGCTGCGGCGATCATCACTTCCTTCGCACCGGTGTTGGCAATGACGCGAAAGAGCGGATTGAGCAGATAGCGCCCGGCAACAATCAGCGCGATCACGCTGGCAATGGCGAGCGCAAACCGTTCGAGGCTGATGGCTTCGGCCCCCTCGCCACCGGGTGAAAGCAGCGGAACCAGTGCCAGGAGAGGGGCTATCGCGAGATCCTGAAACAGCAGGATGGAGAAGGATGTCTGCCCATACCGGCTGTTGAGCGCCCCCTGCGATTCCAGCGTTTGCACCGAGAATGCGGTGGATGACAGGGCAAGACCAAAGCCGACAACGAAAGCCGCGCCATAGGAAAGTTCCGTCAGAAGCAGCGTGATCATGGCGAGGACGACACCGGTCACGGTCACCTGGATCAGCCCCATGCCGAATATGCTGCGCCGCATCGCCCAAAGGCGCGCCGGTTTCAGCTCAAGACCGATGATGAACAGCAGCAGCACCACGCCGAGCTCTGCCACGTGGAGCAGTTCCTCTCCGTCCGATATGAGCAGGAGAACCGGGCCGATGGCGATGCCTGCGGCGAGGTAGCCGAGGATCGTGCCAAGACCGATGCGGGCGAACAGGGGCGCGGCGATCACTGCACCGCCCAGGAGCAGCAGAGGTTCGTAGTAGAGCGGGGCAGCAGCAGCTTCGACGGCCATCGGGTCTCCAGCGTATCTCGGGGCGTATCCGGGGAATCTCAGCTTACCATTGCACATGTGCGCTGCGAATCATAAATGGAACAGACCGGTGTTTCCCATGCGCGACCAATTTCCAGCCAGGACTACGATGACAGATCAGAATGAAAAGCAGCAACTGACCGATCGGGTCGTTGCCCTTGTGGAGGCTGCGAAGAAGGCTGGTGCCGATGCGTCCGATGCGGTGGTGGTGCGCGCACGCTCGAGAAGCGTGTCGGTCCGGCTAGGCAAAGTGGAAGGCACGGAAGCGTCCGAAAGCGATGACATGTCGTTGCGCGTGTTCGTTGGCAGGCGGGTCGCCAGCGTCTCCGCCCCTGCGAATGCCGACCCGGCCCCGTTGGCCGAACGCGCCGTCGCGATGGCGAAGGCTTCGCCGGAGGACCCGTATCAGGGGCTGGCCGAGCCGGATATGCTCGCGCACGTCATTGCCGATCTCGATCTTTTTGACACAACCGAGGTCTCCGCCGAGCGCCTCAAGGAGGATGCGCTCGCCGCCGAAGCTGCGGCGCTCGATGTGTCCGGCGTTACCAACTCATCGGGCAGTGGGGCGAATGCAGGTTCGGGCGGTCTGGTGCTTGCGACATCGGAAGGGTTTATCGGTGCCTATGAAGCGACCCGCTTTTCCCGGTCCGTGAGTGTTCTGGCCGGTGAAGGCACCGGAATGGAACGTGATTACGATTTCTCCTCGCGCCTGCATTTTCTCGATCTGGATGCACCCGAAGAGATCGGCCGGCGCGCCGGTGAACGGGCCGTCCGGCGGCTCAACCCCCGCAAGGTGGACACCGGCCGCTACCCGGTCGTCTACGACCCGCGCGTGGCGCGCGGGATTGCCGGCCATCTGGCCTCGGCGATCAATGGCGCATCGGTTGCGCGCAAATCGAGCTTCCTGCGTGACATGATGGGGAAAAAGGTTGCGGCTGCCGGCATAACGGTGACGGACGATCCCCAGCGCAGGCGGGGCCCTTCCTCACGGCCTTTCGATGGCGAGGGCGTTGCCGGCCAACGGCTTGTCATGATCGAGGACGGTTTCCTGAAACACTGGTTCCTGTCGACCTCGGTCGCCCGTCAGCTCGGCCTCTCGGGCACCAATGGACGGGGGACACGCGGCGCCTCGTCGGTCAATCCGTCCTCCACCAATCTGGCGCTTGAACCCGGTACGCAAACGCCGGAAACGCTGATCAAGGGTATCAGCTCGGGCTTCTATGTCACCGAAGTGTTCGGGCAGGGGGTAAATCTCGTGACCGGTGAATACAGCCGCGGTGCGGCGGGCTTCTGGATCGAGAATGGCGAGATCACTTATCCGGTCTCGGAAGTGACCATCGCCTCAAACCTGAAGGACATGTTCCTCAACATGACCCCGGCCAGCGACATTGACCGCAATTTTGGAACGGCCGCTCCGACCCTGCTTGTGGAAGGCATGACGCTTGCCGGAAAGTGAACCGCAGAAGGCGGCACCTGAAGCCGATCTCGAATTGATCGCGGATGTGGCGCGCGAGGCGGGAGCCATCGCGCTCAGATATTTCCGTCGTGATCCCGAAGTCTGGTGGAAAGGCGGTGTTTCGCCGGTCAGCGAGGCTGACTATGCGGTCGACCGCTTTTTGAGGAAGGAACTCCTTGCAGCACGCCCCGATTATGGCTGGCTGTCGGAAGAAACGGCACTGGCAGATCAGGAACTGGCCCGCGAGCGGGTGTTTGTCGTCGATCCCATCGATGGAACACGCGCGTTCATTGCCGGGCGGCCTATCTGGTGTGTCAGCATCGGCGTGGTGCATCGCGGGGAGAGCATTGTGGGCGTGCTCGAATGCCCGGAGCTTTCTGAAACCTATCGAGCGTTGAGGGGCGGGGGCGCATTCCGCAACGGGGAGCGCCTGGCGGTAAAACCGGAAGGCGATGCGTTTGTTGTTGCCGGTCCCAAGGCGATGGTTTCCGAATTACCTTCTAAAATTCTGCAGAAAACCAGAGCTTACGGCTATGTGCCGTCACTTGCCTATCGCATCGCGATGGTCGCGAGCGGGGCGCTTGACGCCACTTTCGTCAAACCGAATGCGCATGACTGGGATCTGGCGGCTGCCGACGTGATCCTCCGCGAGGCGGGAGGCGTGATCAGGGACGCCCGTGGAAACACGCCCTCCTATGCGGGGCCCGACCCGAAGAAGGGCGCACTGGCTGCCGGCAGTGGCGCGCTCCTGCAGGCCATGACGGAAACGCTCTCAATCGGTGAATGAGCGGGTTTGCGGTTCCAAAATTGCAGGAATTCCTCTACACGGGCGGTTAGCGATTTGCTTATTGCCATATTCGTCTGCAAATGGGCTCGAACATGTCCGAGAAAAAAGAGAACTCCCAGCTTCTGCATCTGGTCTTCGGCGGCGAGTTGACGTCGCTGACCGGCGTAACATTCCGCGATCTCGACGGGGTCGATATCGTCGGCATCTATCCGGATTACAAATCCGCGGAAAAGGCGTGGCGCGCCAAGGCGCAGGAGACCGTTGACAACGCGCATATGCGTTATTTCATCGTTCACCTTCACCGCCTGCTGGACCCTGCGTCCGATGAGACCCGGGGATAGCCCTTGGGGATAGCCCCTGGGGATAGCCCCTGGGGATAGCAAGGAACTGCATATGGAAAACAAGGCGAGTGCGCCTTCCCCTGCCATGACCGCCAATCGGAAGAAGACCGGCCCCCGCCCCTTGAAGGAGCTGTGGCGTCGTATTCGCAAGCCGCTGGCAAAGTCGCGCTTTGTGAAACAGGCGCTGGCAACGCTCATGGCGTGCGCCATTCGCCTGATCGACCGCACCAATCCGCGTGTCGAGGGATCGCACGACCTGCAGGCGGCAATCGACGCCCATTCGCCGGCAATTGCCGCTCTCTGGCACGGCCAGCACATTCTGGGCCCAGCCATCAATCCCCGCCGGCACAAGATCGTGGCCATGTTTTCCCGCAGCGCCGATGCGGAACTGAACGCGCTCGTGGCGGAAAAACTCGGTTTTGAAACCGTTCGCGGCTCCGGTGGCCGCAAGGGGGAGCGCGACGTCCGCAAAGGCGGCGCGAAGGCGCTGATCATGCTGAAAAAGACCATCGATCGCGGCTGCAATGTTGCGATGATCGCCGACATTCCGCATGGCACACCGCGCGAAGCCGGACTTGGCATCGTCACTCTGGCGCGCATTTCCGGTCGCCCCATCGTTCCTGTTGCCATTGCCACCAGCCGCCGCAAGGTGCTGGAACGGACCTGGGACAAGACCACGATCAATCTGCCCTTTGGCCGAAGCGCGGTCATTCTGGGCGACCCCATCTATGTCACGTCCGATGCGGACGAGGCGACAATGGAAGAGAAGCGCCGTGAGGTTACCAACTCGCTCAATGAGGCGACGCGGCAGGCCTACTCCCTGGTCGACGGTCAGTGAACCATGAGTGAACGCTGGGCGCGCGCCATCCTCACAACCTATCGCTGGGTGGGTGCAGCAGCCTTCCCCATGATTGGTGGCTACATCGTCTGGCGCGCCGGAAAGGGCAAGGAGGACCGCGTCCGCCGGCACGAGCGCTACGGACGCGCCGGCCATCCGCGCCCGGACGGCCCGCTGATCTGGATGCATGCGGCCAGCGTGGGCGAGACCATGGCCGTGATCGGCCTGATCGAGCATCTTCTGGGCTATGGGATCAACATTGTTCTGACCACCGGAACCGTGACCTCTGCCCAGGTGGCAGAAGAACGCCTTGGCGGCGGCGTGATCCATCAATATGTGCCGCTCGACCTGAAGCCGGCCGTCAGCCGGTTTCTCAATCACTGGCAACCGGATCTGGCCATCATGGCCGAGTCGGAGATCTGGCCGATGACCATTCTCGAGCTCGGTGCGCGCCGAGTGCCGCAGGTGCTCGTCAACGGCCGGCTTTCCGACCGCTCCTTCGAACGCTGGAAGAAGCGGGCCTATCTCGCCGAAGCGCTTTTCGAAAACCTTGCCCATGTGGTGGCGCAGTCCGAGGTGGATGGCGAGCGCTTCCGCACACTGGGGGCGAGACCGGTCACCGTTTCGGGCAATCTCAAGGTCGACACCCACGCACCGCCGGTGGAGAAGGAAGCGCTTGCCACGCTTGAAGAGCAGATTGGCGACCGGGAAACCTGGGCTGCCGTCTCCACCCATGAGGGCGAAGAGACGATCGCCGCCGATGTGCATGAGAAGCTGAAGTCCCGCCACCCGGACCTTCTGACGATCATTGTGCCCAGGCACCCCGAACGGGCAGACGGCCTGGAAGAAGAGTTCACCGCCCGCGGCCTCAAGGTGGCGCGGCGCAGCCGTAACGATACGGTCCTTGCGGAGACGGATATTCTGCTTGGCGATACGATCGGCGAGATGGGACTTTATCTTCGATTGACCGAAGTGGCCTTTGTCGGGCGCTCGCTCGTGCAGTCGGGCGGGCAGAACCCGATCGAGCCCGCACGGCTCGGCACGGCGGTGCTCTCGGGCTGCAATGTGCAGAATTTCCGCGATGCCTATCGCCGCCTTATCGACGCCGGCGGGGCGCGGCTGGTGCGCGATGGCGAGATGCTGGCCGGCGGCGTGAATTTCCTGCTTAACAATTATTCGGCGCGTCGCACCATGATAAAGGCGGGGCGCGCTGCAGTCGACGATATGTCTGGCGCGCTGAACCGCACGCTGCAGGCGCTCGACCCGTATATCCATCCGCTGATCGTCAAGAGCAGGCTCGAGGGCGACGAGGGGCATGGCTAGCGAGGCACCTCCATTCTGGTGGGAGGCGGCGGACTGGCGGGCCTGGAGCCTTTCGCCGCTGTCAGCGCTCTATGGCCTCGTGGCCGGATACCGGATGGCCTCGGCAAAGCGGGCGAAGGTGGATGTGCCGGTCCTGTGCGTGGGCAATTTCACCGTTGGCGGCGAGGGCAAGACCCCGGTCTCCATCGCGCTCGCCAAACAGGCGAAGAGACTTGGCCGCAAACCCGGTTTCCTGACGCGCGGGCATGGCGGCTCGATGGCGACGGCGCATCTGGTGGATGCGAAGAAGGATCTTGCGCGCCATGTGGGCGACGAGCCCCTGCTACTGGCGCGGCATGCGCCGACGCTGGTCGCCCCCGACCGCCTGACGGGCGCGCGGGAGCTGATCGGCATCGGCTGCGACTTCATCATCATGGACGATGGCTTCCAGAGTGCGCGGCTGCACATGGATTATGCGGTGATGGTGGTGGATGCGCGGCGCGGGCTGGGCAACGGCCATGTCATTCCGGGCGGGCCCATGCGCGCGCGGCTGATCGACCAGTTGCGCCACGCCGATGCGATCCTAACCATGGGCGAAGGGAGTGCGGCCGACCATGTGGTGCGCAAGGCCTCGCGGGCGGGACGCCCGGTGTTTCAGGCGCGGCTCAAGCCGCGCGGCGTGCGAGCGATCAAGGGCGGGCGGTTTCTCGCTTTCGCCGGGATCGGCAACCCGAAGAAATTCTTCGACAGTGTGGCGCAAGCCGGCGGCGCGGTGGTGGAGGGGAAGAGTTTTCCCGATCATCACCCCTACGATGATGACGATGCGCGCGACCTGATCGCGGCGGCGGAGAAGGGGGAGCTTCAGCTCATCACCACCGAGAAGGATCTCGTGCGGCTGAAGGGCGGCAGCACGGCGCTTTCTGCGCTGGCCGAACACTGCCGCGTGCTGCAGGTGGAAGCGCAGTTCGATGCGCCCGACATGCCGGTGACCATCATCGAAAGCGCGATCGAGGCCTGGCGCGAGCGCATTCTGAAATAGGTCAGCCGCGCTTCCTGAGTTCCGGATGCATTTCCAGCTCGCGGGCGAGCGAGGTGTCGGCGTTCACATAGGCTTCCTGCCGCGCGACGCTCCAGTATTTCAGATCGTCGAGCTGGATCGGCTGTTCGGTCACGGCGCAGCGCACGAAGGCGCCGGGCGTCATGACCTGAAAATCGCCATCCAGATAGCGAATGCGCGCCTCGCGCGCGCCGGGTCCTTCAAAACGGTTCATCGGTAAAACCTCTCATCGGGTTCCTTGCGCCATATTTCGAAGCAGAGGTCAAGCGCATCGCCTCACCGCCGCCCGAACAACCGTTCAATATCGGTCAGCTTCAACTCGATATAGGTCGGCCGGCCGTGATTGCACGTGCCGGAGCCGGGCGTCGCTTCCATCTGGCGCAACAGCGCGTTCATCTCTTCGGCCCTGAGCCGCCGGCCAGACCGCACCGAGCCATGGCAGGCCATGGTGGCGGCGATGTGGTCGATCCGCTCCTTCAGCGTGTCGGCGGTGTCGTTCTCGGCGATCTCATCGGCGAGATCCCGCACAAGCTGCGGCACATCCACCTTGCCAAGCATGGAGGGCGTTTCGCGCACGGCGATGGCGCCGGGACCGAACCGCTCCAGCCCCAGCCCGAACCGGGCGAGGAAGTCCGCATGGGCGGAAAGCCGGTCGGCATCCTCCTCCGGCATGTCGACGATCTCCGGCAAAAGCAGCATCTGCGCGGGGAGGGGGCGGGCATGCAGCGCCTCTTTCAGAGCCTCATAGACAAGGCGCTCATGGGCGGCGTGCTGGTCGACAATGACGAGCGAATCCTCCGTCTGCGCGACGATGTAATTCTCATGCACCTGCGCCCGCGCGGCCCCGAGCGGGGTGCGCATCAGCTCTGGCGCTGCCTCCACTTCGCCCGCGCGCGCATCGGCGGAAAGGGCCGCCCCCACATCGAACGCCGGCTGGCCGGGCTCGGCAAAGCCCGCTGCCGCGCTCATCTCCAGCGGACGGGTGGGGGAGGTGGCCGCACTCCAGCCATTTGCAGGGCGGGGTGGCGGCGTGTAGCGCTGTGGCGTGGCGTGGCCTGCGTCTGCGTGCTCCGGCCTCTGGAAGGCGGCGAGCATGGCGTCCGCCCCGGAGGTGGAGGCGCGCATGCCGCTGATTTCCAGTGCATGGCGGATCGCCCCGACGATCAGCCCGCGCACCAGCCCCGGATCGCGAAAGCGCACATCGGCCTTGGCCGGGTGCACATTGACATCGACCAGCGCCGGATCGAGCGTGATGAAGAGGGCGGCCACCGCATGCCGGTCGCGCGGCAGCGCATCCATATAGGCGCCGCGAATGGCGCCGGTCAGAAGCTTGTCGCGCACGGGCCGGCCATTCACATAGAAATATTGCAGCATCGCATTGCCGCGCGAGAATGACGGGATCGACGCATGGCCTGAAAGGGAGACGCCTTCACGCGCAGCCTCGATGGGCAGCGTGTTTTCGGCAAAGTCGCGGCCCATCACCTGCGCGATGCGGCGCAAGAGCCCCTCGCCATCGGCGGGCACGGCTGGCAGCTCCAGCGTGGTGCGGTCGGTGCCTGTCAGCGTGAAGCGCACCTGCGGGAAGGCGAGCGCCATGCGCTTCACCACCTCGGTGATGGCGGCGGTTTCGGCGCGCTCGCTCTTCATGAATTTGAGCCTTGCGGGCGTGGCGAAAAAGAGGTCGCGCACCTCCACCGTCGTGCCGCGATTGGCGGCGACGGGCTTCACCGCTGAAACGCGCCCGCCCTCGACGGAAATCTCCGCCGCACTGTCGGCCCCTTCGGGCCGCGAGCGCAGCGAAAGCCGCGCCACCGAGCCGATGGAGGGCAGCGCCTCGCCGCGAAAGCCGAGCGAGCGAATGTCGTGAATATCGTCGGTGAGTTTCGACGTGCAATGGCGCGAGACGGCGAGCGGCAGCTCTTCCGGGGGCATGCCGCCGCCATTATCGGTGACGCGGATCAGGGAAAGCCCGCCGCCGGCTGTCGCCACCTCGATGCGCGTTGAGCCCGCATCGAGCGCGTTTTCCACTAGCTCCTTCACCACACTCGCGGGCCGCTCGATCACCTCGCCAGCGGCGATCTGGTTGATCACGGTATCGGTGAGCTGGCGGATGGTGCGGGGGGCTGTGGTCATGGCCGCGATTTTAGGGGGATTCGGGGATGGGGAGAAGGGTGGTTTCGGGCGCGCTTCTGGGGATGGGCGGCATAACGTGCGATAGGGGCGGCTTGCCGCAATGGCGGGTGGTGACACATGGCACACTTCTCCGTTCCCGCGCGGCTTCGCCGCCGGGTTTGAACAGGTTCGGGAAGACGGGCGGCCAAAGCGTCGCGCGTCTAAGATAGCAATGCGACCCTCGGGCCGCCCGTCCGGCCGCTGTCCCAACCCTCGGCCGGTCACTCGGACGGGTTTCGCCCTAGCGGCTTCTCCGCAACCGGTCTTGAAACCGGCCGCCGGCCTGTCGCGGGCCCTCACATGCCTTGAACCACCGATGCCCAAGGGGGAGGCTGCCGCCGCCCTTCCTGATCCCCGGCTCCGGACCCGGTTCCCGAAAAGGGCGATGGGGGGATTATAGGTGAGGTTTTGGGGGCGGGGATAAAATTGGGCAGGAATGGGGAGAGGGGCGATAAATATAGCCTCCTTCTCGCCGCTTGCGGGGAAAAGGGTAGTTTCAACGATCGCGGCCTGACCTGCAAGAGGGACTGCTCGACGCTGACTGATTTGGCGTCGTAAGGAGACTTGCGGTCGAAGTGCTTCGATTGCGTTTCGCTCACACTCGTTTGTGCCGAGTGAGTCGACGCTTCCGGCCCATTGCTGTCATTCGCCAAAGGCGCTGTAGTGGCTGCTCATAACCGACTGCAACGCGCCCTTGAAGACTGCCTTTCCTGTTCCGAATTGGATCAGTCTATCATATGTTAGCTTCTAGTCAGATTTGCGAATCAAGCTTCTTAGCAAGGTGGCCACAAATTGGAATGCTCATCGATAATTGATTTGATCGCTACTATGGCAATCCCGGTTTTGTTTGTACTAGCTCTGCTTCTTGCGCCAAATGGCGTTTGGAAAATGGGAGCCAAACTCAAATCAAATGATACAATCCGCCAAAGCATGGAAGCCGCTCAACAAGTTGAAACGGCGAAAATTGTCGATAAGTTAGTCAACGGAATTGAATCAGCCGAACGTGAAAAAACTTTCGCTTCATATCAATTTCAAAAGGTGCAATCGGCAATCTCTTATACAATAAATCGGCACGATTGGTATGAGACACAAAGATCAGGATTGATCACTAAGCACTTAACTCTTTCGGGGCTCGTATTCACAGCAATAGGCCTCTATGTCGGCCAGCAAAAAGCTAGCCTACCTGCCGATGCCAAGATAATTATTATCAGCTTAGGCCTTCTTATTCTAATATCTCTCCTCTATGTAATTCATCTTTACAATTCCGAATTAGATCAGGATCGCCCCTATCGCTTGGTTTCAGATATCCGTTTTTGGTATTATAGGTATTCGCTTCCCGACAAGGTAAAAAGTTATAGAGAACGTTTAGATTTTCCGAATTTGGCTAAAGATGTTCTTAAGGAAAGAAAGAGATTTTTTGATCGCGCAATAGATGAATCAAGTTTAGAAACTACCCTTAGGGAAGATTTTGAGCAATTGTTTATATTGCATGTTTTGGTGAAGCACAAAAGCGAATCTCTTCAGAAGATACGGTGGGTGTTCTTTCTAACGGCTTCTTTCCTGGCTTTTACTTCTGTTTGGTTTTTTATGTATTTTGGCTTTATCAGTTAATGCATAATTTCATCATTAGAAACGAAGCATCTTTTTTGTACAATGCGGTAGACCTATGCCGTGAAACGAGGAGCGGCAATGATGGTGCTTGGCAAGTGGCTCCCTTCCAGTGTTCAATCCCATATTCAGAAAATGCGCTGGAGAGGATCGAAGCTCTTAAGAAAAGATTAAAATTTCAATTTCCTGATTTATACCAATACGGAGAAAACCGCGCCAAAAAGGCGTATAATTCCTCGCATGACACTATTACCAAGCCAAGTTACAATACTCGAATAGAAAACTACAAGGGTTCTGGGCTGAATCAGCTTAATTCAATCGAAAAAATTGGCTCGAGAGACAAATGCTCAGGTGGATTAGTTTTCTCGGTGTTTTCGCCAGAGGATTTGGTAAAAAGGAATCGTCCCGGATATGTTCCGTGCCTAATCGCAGGTAGTTTCCTTGAGCACGATGGTGAGCTGCAACTAAATGCGTTTTTTCGGTCGCAAAGCGTTGTTGAGTTTGGTTTATTCGATCTTGAGTTTCTTCGTAGGATTCAAGTAGATATGGTTTCCAGAATTTGCACTATGAAGGACGATCCAGATTATGTTCGAGCCGGAAGCTTGAACCTGCACTTCGCAAGGATTCTTGTGCAAAGACGCCTTCAGCGCAATCGCAATGGATTTATCAAGCGTGACGCTATCCTGGACGCCTGGCTCAGGGTTGTCGAGGATTTCAACCTCGATATGTGACTTCTCACTTCTTTGGTTGTGTGATGAGGATTGCAAGTAGTGTTCCGAGACATGAAGATGATCGCGTGTTTTGCGGATGTTTCAAAAGCAGCACGACCGCCTTTGGTCTAGCAACAGCGAACTTCCGCTTCCCGCCCCTATCGGCCTTTGCACGTTGCGCAACCAACGGCAGCTTTCCAAGCTCGGTCGAAAACCCACGAACGCGCAAAAGCCCCCCCCCCATCCATCCCCTCCCGTCACAATCCCCTTCCAAAAAATCATTTTAAGCTTGAAGCAATCTCGCATAGGATGCTGTATGCTCCGCTCAGGCGTCAGGAGTGCAAGCGCCCTTGCGGCGCGCAGGGCACGTTCTGGCTATTGGTTTTTCCGCATTTGCGCGGAGGTCAGGTGAGACCATCTGGCTGCAGAAGGCTTGAAAGAGCGCAACCGCATCAGGAAGGCATGAATGACTATGGAAGCACAGAAATCCGCGGCGAAATCGTCCAGATCGACATTCGTGTGGGACGATCCCTTCCTCATGGAAGAGCAGCTCACCGATGAAGAGCGCATGATCCGCGATGCGGCCGCCGCCTTCGCTGCCGACAAGCTCGCCCCGCGCATCGAACATGCATACATGAACGAGGAAACCGACCCGGACATCTTCCGCGAAATGGGCGCGGCGGGGCTTTTGGGCGTGACGGTGCCGGAGGAATATGGCGGCGTGGGCGCGGGCTATGTGTCCTACGGGCTGGTGGCGCGCGAGGTGGAGCGCATCGATTCGGGCTATCGCTCCATGATGAGCGTGCAGTCCTCGCTGGTGATGTTCCCGATCCATGCCTATGGCTCGGAAGAACAGCGCAGGAAATATCTGCCGAAACTGGCGTCGGGCGAGTGGATCGGCTGTTTCGGCCTGACCGAGCCGGATGCGGGCTCCGACCCCGGCGGCATGAAGACGCGCGCCGACAAGATCGATGGCGGCTACCGGCTCACCGGCTCGAAAATGTGGATCTCCAATTCGCCGATTGCCGATGTGTTCGTGGTGTGGGCGAAATCGGCGGCCCATGGCGGCAAGATCCGCGGTTTCGTGCTGGAAAAGGGCATGAAGGGGCTTTCCGCGCCGAAGATCGGCGGCAAGCTTTCGCTGCGCGCCTCGATCACCGGCGAGATCGTGATGGACGGCGTGGAAGTGGGCGAGGATGCGCTTTTGCCCAATGCGGAAGGACTTGGCGGGCCGTTTGGCTGTCTGAACCGCGCGCGCTATGGCATTTCCTGGGGCGCGATGGGCGCGGCGGAAGATTGCTGGCACCGCGCGCGGCAATATGGGCTCGACCGCAAGCAGTTCGACAAGCCGCTGGCGCAGACGCAGCTTTTCCAGAAGAAGCTCGCCGACATGCAGACGGAAATCGCGCTTGGGCTTCAGGGGAGCCTGCGCGTTGGCCGGCTGTTCGACGAGGGCAAGATGGCGCCGGAGATGATCTCGGTCGTCAAGCGCAACAATTGCGGCAAGGCGCTGGAGATCGCGCGCATGGCCCGCGACATGCATGGCGGCAATGGCATCCAGATCGAATATCACGTGATGCGCCATGCGCAGAACCTGGAAACGGTGAACACCTATGAGGGCACGCATGACGTTCACGCGCTGATCCTCGGCCGCGCGCAGACGGGGCTGCAGGCGTTTTTCTGATCGGGTGACGCGCGCGCATCTTGCGCTGGTGAATTGAGAAGGGGCGGGTGCTGCGGCGCCTGCCTCTTTTTTTGTTTCGGGTGGCGCGGGCCCCTCATCCGCCTGCCGGCACCTTCTCCCCGTGAACGGGGAGAAGGAGGAGGTGGAGAAGCTCGGCTCTTTGCTTGAGATTGGCTGGAACGTTGAGGTCCCCTCTCCCCGCGTGCGGGGAGAGGGTAAGGGTGAGGGGCGGGCGGCGGAGGAGCGTTGCAGAAAAGTCGATGGTCGAAAGCGGCGGCACTCTGTAGTAGAGGAGGGAAAGCCTGTCCCCGTTCGATCCGAGGTGCTCATGACCGCGTCCTTTCTTTCCCATCTGCGCTCCGAACTCGATGGCCTGAAGGAGGCCGGGCTTTATAAATCCGAGCGGGTCATCACCTCCATGCAGTCGGCTGAGATCGAGAGCGGCGGGCGGACGGTTTTGAATTTCTGCGCCAACAATTATCTGGGCCTTGCCGACAATGAGGAACTGCGCGAGGCGGCCAAGGCCGCGCTCGACCGCTATGGCTATGGCATGGCCTCGGTGCGCTTCATCTGCGGCACGCAGGAAGAGCATAAGGAACTGGAAGCGAAGATTTCCGGCTTTTTGGGCTATGAGGACACGATCCTCTATTCCTCCTGCTTCGATGCCAATGCGGGGCTTTTCGAGACGCTGCTGGGCCCGGAGGATGCGATCATCTCCGATGCGCTCAACCATGCCTCGATCATCGACGGGGTGCGGCTTTGCAAGGCCGAGCGCCATCGCTATGCCAACAACGACATGGCAGCACTTGAGGAATGCCTGAAGAAGGCGGAAGGCGCGCGCTTCAGGCTGATCGCCACGGATGGCGTTTTCTCCATGGATGGCATCGTCGCCAACCTTCAGGGCATTTGTGATCTGGCCGAACAATACGATGCGATGGTGATGGTGGACGACAGCCATGCGGTCGGTTTCGTGGGCGAAAACGGGCGCGGCACGCCGGAGCATTGCGGCGTGGAAGGCCGGGTCGACATCATGACAGGCACGCTCGGCAAGGCGCTGGGCGGCGCGTCTGGCGGCTATACGTGTGGGCGGGCGGAGGTGGTCGACTGGCTGCGCCAGCGCTCGCGGCCCTATCTGTTTTCCAACACGCTGGCGCCGGTGATCGCGGCGGCCTCTTTGAAGGTCTTTGATATGGTGGAGCAGGGCGATGCGCTGCGCCGTCATCTTGCCAGCAATGCCGCGCGGTTCCGCTCGGGCATGGAAAAGCTGGGCTTCACCCTGGCGGGCGCCGATCATCCGATCATTCCGGTGATGGTGGGCGATGCGGCTCTCGCCGCCCGCATGGCTGAAATGCTGATGGAAGAGGGCATCTATGTGATTGGCTTCTCCTTCCCCGTGGTTCCGAAGGGGGCTGCGCGCATCCGCACGCAGATGTCGGCGGCGCATTCGGCCGACGATATCGATCGCGCGGTGGAGGCGTTTGGAAAAGTGGGGCGTGAGCTTGGGGTGATCGGGTGAGTGACGGAAGGGCCGGCACCGACCCCTCATCCCCCTGCCGGGATCAGCCGGGGTCGAGCCACGGGTCTCGACCCGTCCTTCGGACCCCCGTAAACGGGGAGAAGGAAGATGGCTGCAACGTTGGTGCCTCCCTCTCCCCGCAAGCGGGGAGAGGGTAAGGGTGAGGGGCGGGCGGCCACGCCAATTGCCCAAGATTTCGCTTTGGAAGGATAATCGACCATGTCCAACATGATGAAGGCGCTCGTGAAATCGAAGCCGGAAGAGGGGCTTTGGATGGAGCGTGTTCCGGTGCCCGAGGTGGGCCCCAATGACGTGCTCATCAAGGTCAGGAAAACCGCGATCTGCGGTACGGACGTGCATATCTGGAACTGGGACGAGTGGGCGCAGAACACCGTGCCGGTGCCGCTGGTGACTGGGCATGAATTCGTCGGCGAGGTGACGGAAGTGGGCTCGGCGGTGACGGAGTACAAACCCGGCCAGCGGGTTTCGGGCGAGGGGCACATCGTGTGCGGCCATTGCCGCAACTGCCGGGCAGGCCGCGGGCATCTTTGCCACAACACGCTGGGCGTGGGCGTTCACCGCGCCGGCGCGTTTGCCGAATTCATCGCACTGCCGCAGCACAATGTGGTGCCGATCCCCGACAACATTCCAGACGAGATCGCGGCGATCTTCGATCCGCTCGGCAACGCCGTTCACACGGCGCTTTCGTTTGATCTGGTTGGCGAGGATGTGCTGGTGACGGGGGCGGGGCCGATCGGCATCATGGGGGCGCTGGTGGCGCAGGCCGTGGGCGCGCGCAAGGTGGTCATCACCGATATCAATCCGGGCCGGCTGGAGCTTGCGAAGAAGCTTGGCGTGCAGCACACGGTGAATGCGGCAGACGAAACGCTGCCGGAGGTGATGCGCCAGCTCGGCATGACCGAGGGCTTCGATGTGGGGCTTGAAATGTCGGGCGCGGCCCCTGCCTTCCGGGACATGATCGACGCCATGAACAATGGCGGCAAGATCGCCATTCTGGGAATCGCGCCGGCGGGTTTCGAGATCGACTGGAACAAGGTCATCTTCAAGATGCTGCACCTGAAGGGCATCTATGGGCGCGAGATGTTCGAGACCTGGTACAAGATGATCGCGCTGGTGCAGACACGGCTCGATGTGCGCGATCTCATCACGCACCGCATCAAGGCGGATGATTTCCGCGACGGTTTCGATGCGATGCGCACCGGCAAGGCCGGCAAGGTGGTGATGAGCTGGTAGCCGCTTACGAGGCGAACAGGGGGATCGTTTCGGCGATCGCCGCTTGTGCCAGCCTGCGGTCGAGCGTCGCCAGCGGCACGGCATTGCGCCGCGCTATCTCCAGATAGGAGGCGTCATAGACCGTCAGTCCGTGCGCGCGGCTGAGGCGCAGCATTGCCGCAGGGTCGACGTCGTCATCGACGAGGATGGGATGGTCGTAGAGCGCATCGAGGATGGTCTTTGTGATGGCCGGCGTGTGTCGTTTTCGGCGCTCGCACATGACAAGCAGGTTGCATATCTCGAACCACCAGATCGGCGGCACGATGGCCTGCGAGGTGAGAAGGCTTTCCTGCACCGCCAGGGCCAGATCATGATCCTCGTCGGGCAGAAGCCAGGCGGCGGTGATCGACGCGTCGAGCACGAACCGCGTCAATAGCGGTGACCCTCATGTTTCCATGCAAGCATGTCGTCCAGTGATGTCGCGGTTTTGGGAAGGGTATCGCGCAGGGTGCGCAGCTTCCGGACCGCATTGTCAGCGCGTGTCTGCGCAGCCGCCTCGATCTGATCGGGGACAATGCGCGCCACCGTCTTGCCGTGACGTGTGATGAGTATGGTCTCGCCCCGCTCCACATCACCAAGAAGGGCCGCGAACCGGGACTTTGCTTCTGTTGCAGTCAGTGTTTTCATCTCGATGGTCATTTTGACTGGTCAATTTGACCATAAATATGGGATGTGAACGCTACTCCGTCAAGGTCGTGCGCTCGAGCGCGGCGAGGCCGGCGAGAAGGGCTGCGCGCTCCTCCGGTGTCATGCGTTCCAGCAATCCCGTTTCGAAGGACCGGGCCACGGGCACCATGTCTTCATAGGCCTTCTGGCCGGTTTTGCTGAGTGTCAGCCGCTCGACGCGGCGATCCTGCGGGTCGGGCGTGCGGACCAGCCAGCGGCGGGTTTCTAGCGAGGCCACGGCGCGGCTGACCTTGGTCTTGTGCATGGAGGAATGCGCACCGACCTCGGTCGCCGTCATCGTGCCGAACTGGCCGATGGTGGCGAGCGTGCGCCACTCCGGCCGCGTCAGACCGAGGCGGGCGCGATAGGCCTGCGAGAAATCCCGGCTGATCGCGTCGGTGAGGCGCGTCAGGCGGTAGGGCAGAAAATCTTCCAGGGCGAGCGTGGTCCGGTCAGTCATGGTGTTCCTTTGCAACGCGGCAGTTTTCCCTTCCCGTGTCGTTGATAGTTACATTCGCCATGGTTACGATTGCAACCAATTCCTGAATTCCCCGTTGCATGGAGGATCGAATGACCGTGCAGTACATGCCGGGTTTCGGCAATGATTTCGAGACAGAGAGCCTGCCTGGCGCGCTGCCGCAGGGGCAGAATTCGCCGCAGCAGCCGGCCTACGGGCTTTATGCGGAGCAGCTCTCCGGTTCGCCCTTTACCGCGCCGCGCGGGACCAATGAACGCTCCTGGCTCTACCGCATCCGGCCGAGCGTGAAGCACACAGGTCGCTTCAAGGCCGTCAGCTTCGAGGAATGGAAATCTGCACCCAATGTGCATGACCATAAGCTGGCGCTTGGTCAGCTGCGCTGGGATCCGACGCCCATCCCAAACAGGGAAACCGATTTCCTGGCCGGCGTGCGCACGATGACGACCGCAGGTGACGTGCAGGGGCAGGCGGGCATGGCGGCCCACATCTATGCCTTCAACACGTCGATGGTGGATGAGTATTTTTTCAACGCCGATGGCGAACTGATGCTGGTGCCGCAGGAAGGCGGCGTGCGGCTGAAGACCGAGATGGGCATCATCGAGATCGAGCCCGGCGAAATCGCCGTCATGCCGCGCGGCATGATCTTTCAGGTCGAGCTGATGGACGGGCCGGCGCGCGGCTATATGTGCGAGAATTACGGCGCCAAGTTCACCCTGCCGGATCGCGGTCCGATCGGCGCCAACTGCCTCGCCAATCCGCGTGATTTCAAGACGCCGGTCGCCTGGTACGAAGAAAAGGAAAAGCCCTGCCGGCTGTTTGTCAAATGGTGCGGCCAGTTCCATGTGACCGAGATTGACCATTCGCCGCTCGACGTGGTGGCCTGGCACGGCAATTACGCGCCCTACAAATACGATCTCTCCACCTTCTCGCCGGTGGGGGCGATCCTGTTCGACCACCCCGACCCGTCGATCTTCACCGTGCTGACAGCCCCCTCGGGTGAGGAGGGAACGGCCAATATCGACTTCGTGATCTTCCCGCCGCGCTGGATGGTGGCCGAGCATACATTCCGCCCGCCCTGGTATCACCGCAACATCATGAGCGAGTTCATGGGGCTGATAAAAGGCCAGTATGATGCCAAGGAAGAGGGGTTTGTGCCGGGCGGTGCCTCGCTGCACAACATGATGCTGCCGCACGGGCCGGACGCTTTCGGTTTCGAGAAGGCGAGTCACGGAGAACTGAAGCCGGTCAAGCTGGAAGAGACCATGGCCTTCATGTTCGAGACACGCTTTCCCCAGCACTTGACGCGGTACGCCGCTGAAACGGACACGCTGCAGGAGAACTACATCGACTGCTGGAAGGATTTGAAGAAGCGTTTCAACGGCACGCCGGAGGGTGACTGGTCCTGATCGACCGGAGCGGTCACAGAAGGTATGATCGGCGCCGGTCCGGCGGACCTGCGCCGATTGCGCGTCTCCCCCAACGCATAAAGGACATTGCATGAAACTCGCCACGCTGAAGAACGGAACGCGCGACGGCAGACTGGTCGTCGTCTCCCGTGATCTGACACGCTGCACGGACGCATCTTTCCTTGCACCGACGCTGCAGGCGGCACTGGACGACTGGGCGCGCATCGCGCCGCATCTGGCAGCCCTTTCCGAAAGTCTTGAGCATGGCTCGGTGCCTGCCGAACGCTTTCATGAGCATGATGCGCTTTCGCCATTGCCGCGTGCTTATCAGTGGGCGGACGGTTCGGCTTACGTCAATCACGTGGAACTCGTGCGCAAGGCACGCGGAGCGGAGATGCCAGAGAGTTTCTGGACCGACCCGCTCATGTATCAGGGCGGGTCGGATGCGTTTCTGGCTCCGCGCGACCCCATTCGCATGGCCGACGAGGCCTGGGGCATCGACATGGAAGGCGAGATCGCCGTCATCGTCGACGATGTGCCGATGGGCGCGACGCCGGAACAGGCACGGGAAGCCATTCGGCTTGTCATGCTGGTGAACGATGTGTCGCTGCGCGGGCTGATCCCGGCAGAACTTGGCAAGGGGTTCGGTTTCTTCCAGTCGAAACCGTCCTCGGCCTTCTCGCCGGTTGCGGTGACGCCCGAGGAACTCGGCGATGCGTGGGATGGCGGCAAGGTCTCGCTGCCGCTATGTGTTGATTTTAACGGTAAGCCGTTCGGTCGGGCCGACGCCGGCATCGACATGACATTCGATTTCCCGACGCTGATTGCCCATGCCGCCAAAACGCGTCCGCTCTGCGCCGGCACGATCATCGGCTCGGGTACGGTATCCAACAAGCTGGACGGCGGACCCGGAAAGCCGGTTGACGAGGGCGGGGTTGGTTACTCCTGTATCGCTGAAATCCGCATGATCGAGACGATAGCACACGGTAAACCGAAGACGCCTTTCTTGCGCTTCGGCGATACGGTGCGTATCGAGATGAAAGACAGTGGGGGCCATTCCATCTTCGGCGCCATCGAACAGCGCGTCGAGGACTATCAGGAGCCCTGAAAATGGCACTCGACACTCTCAAGCGTACCGCGCTCGTTTTCGCGATATTCAATCTGGTTGGAATATCACTCCTGGCCTGGGCGTTGAGGTCGGTCTTCAACACACTCTACGCCACATCGCCTCAGTGGATGGGCATCGCGTTGTCCTTCGTGTTTGTCATTGGCGTCATTGGCGTCAATGTCGCCTTGTCGATGCGCGCGTATCGCATCGACAGCGGCTCGGTTCTGACACGCGTGATGCTCGCCTGGACGCTGATCTCGGCGATAAGTGCAGTCGCTTTCAGTGCTCTCGATCCCTGGAGCATCATAAAGTCCCTGGCCGTGATCGTCGGGGCGTAGTTATTCAACGAGAAAGGCGCGTAATGGCCAAACAGTTCGCATCTGCAAGTGATCTCACAGAAAAGAAGATATCGTTTGATGAAATCGGGCGGGATCTCTGGGCCTTCACGGCCGAGGGCGATCCCAATTCGGGCATCATCATCGGCGACGAGTCGGTGATGGTGATCGAGGCGCAGGCAACACCACGCCTCGCCGAAAAGGTGATCGAGAAGGTGCGGTCCGTCACCGACAAGCCGATCAGCCATCTGGTGCTGACGCATTATCACGCCGTGCGCGTTCTGGGCGCGTCTGCCTACAGGGCGCCAACCGTGATCATGAGCGACAAGGCGCGGTCGATGGTGGTCGAGCGGGGCAAGGAAGACTGGGATTCGGAATTCGTGCGCTTCCCGCGCCTTTTTCAGGGCCATGAATCGATCCCCGGTCTGACCTGGCCGACAACGACTTTTTCCAGTTCCATGACGGTCTATCTCGGCAAGCGCCGGGTGGACCTGATGTTCCTTGGCCGAGCGCACACGGCTGGCGACATCGTGGCCTTCGTGCCGGACGCCAATGTGATGTTCACCGGAGACATCGTGGAGCATCACTCGGCCTGCTATTGCGGCGACGGGCATTTCCACGACTGGCCGACGACACTGGAGGAAATCCGCGCCTTCGACCTCGACGCCATTGCGCCGGGACGCGGCGGAGCGCTGGTGGGGCAGGCCATGGTCAATGAAGCACTGGATCTGACCAGCGATTTCGTGATGTCCACCTATCAGCCGGTGGCGCGGGTGGCGCAGGGCGGTGGCACGCTGAAAGAGGCATGGGACGCCTGCCGGGCGGCGTGTGACCCGAAATTCTCCGATTATGCAATCTACGAGCATTGCCTGCCGTTCAACGTGGCGCGGGCCTATGACGAGGCACTGGGCATCGACACCCCACGCATCTGGACCGCAGAGCGCGACCGGCAGATGTGGGACGCGCTGCAGGGGTAACGTTACGAAGCGGGCTGGCGCGACGTTTGAAGGACGCGCGCCGCTCGCGATCCCGGCTTCCTTCTCTCCGCTTGCGGGGAGAAGGGGCGTCAGCGCTGGCGCTTTTTTTCACGACCACCGACTTCATGCTCGGAGTTGAGGGTTGTGAACTGGAAGAGGTTTGAGCTGCTTCATTTCTGAGGAGAAGCGGCTGCAAAGGGAGGGTAAAAGTCAATGCCGCGTTACGAGTACAATCCCTTTCCCTACACAGCACCGCCGGAACTCGCAGGGGGGCATGTGGGGCAGTACCCGGTGGTGGTGATCGGTGCCGGGCCTGTGGGGCTGGCGGCGGCGATCGACCTTGCGCAGCGCGGCGTCTCCGTCGTCGTGCTCGACGACAACGATGTCGTGTCGGTGGGCAGCCGGGCGATCTGCTGGTCGAAGCGCACGCTGGAGATTTTCGACCGGCTTGGCGTCGGCGAGCGTATGGTGGAGAAGGGCGTGACCTGGAAGGTGGGGCGGCTGTTCCATCGCGACCGCGAGGTGTGGAGTTTTGACCTCCTGCCGGAGGAGGGGCACAAGATGCCCGCCTTCATCAACCTGCAGCAATACTATGTCGAGCAGTTTCTGGTGGAGCGGGCGGGGGAGCTTTCCGACCGGATCGATCTGCGCTGGAAAAACCGTGTGGTCGGGCTTGAGCAGACGGGCGGCGATGTGCGCCTTCAGGTGGAAACGCCGGACGGCGCTTATGAGATGGATGCTGCCTGGGTGGTCGCCTGCGACGGCGCGCGCTCGCCCGTGCGCTCCATGATGGGGCTCGACTTTGCGGGCCAGGTGTTCGAGGAGCGTTTCCTGATTGCCGATGTGGAGATGAAAGCGGACTTTCCCTCCGAGCGCTGGTTCTGGTTTGAACCACCCTTCCACAAGGGTCAATCGGCGCTTCTGCATAAGCAGCCGGACGATATTTACCGTATCGACCTGCAGCTTGGCCCGGATGCGGACCCGGACGAAGAAAAAAAGCCGGAGAACGTCATCCCCCGCATTGCCAAGGTAATCGGTCATTCGAAATTCGAGCTCGACTGGGTGTCGGTCTACACCTTCCAGTGCCGCAGGCTGGAGCGCTTCGTGCATGATCGCGTGATCTTTGCCGGCGATAGCGCGCATATCGTTTCGCCTTTCGGCGCGCGCGGCGGCAATGGCGGCATTCAGGACGTCGACAATCTGGGCTGGAAACTGGCGCTTGTGATCAAGGGCGAGGCGCCGGCCTCGCTGATCAGAAGCTACGACGAAGAACGCATTCTGGGCACTGACGAGAATATTCTGCACTCGGCGAGGTCGACCTCTTTCATGACGCCTAAGAGCGACATGGAGCGCATGTTCCGCGACAGCGTTCTGGCGCTTTCGGCGGATCACGATTTCGCGCGGCGGCTGGTGAACTCGGGCCGGTTGTCAAAGCCCTGTTCGCTGGCTGGCTGCACGCTTCAGGCCGAATGGGACGGCGATGGCCCGCTGGCGCCGGGGGATGTGATGCCCGATGCGCCGGTGCATGTTGGCGGCCGCCCATCCTGGCTGCTTGGCGAAGCCGGTGGCGGTTTCGTGCTTCTGGCGGTCGACTGTGACCCACCCATCGGCCTGCCGGCCGGGCTGCATGTGGTGCAGGTGACGAAGCCCGGCGCTTCGGCGGTGGATGGCGTGGCGCATGTCGAGGATAACGAGGGCGCGGTTGCCGCCCGCTATGGCGCGGGGCGGCTCTATCTGGTGCGGCCGGACCAGCATGTGGCGGCGGTTTTCACGGCATCCGACGCGCATGAGATCGCGGCGGCGATGACCCATGCGATGGGGAGGGAGTGAGGATGGACAGGATCGAGATCGGCCAGGACCGGCTGGGTGCGGCAGGCGATGATTTCTATGCCGCGCTGATGGCGGCGCATGAGGGGCTGAGCTTCGAGGAGAGCGCACGTCTCAACGCAAGACTGGTGCTGCTTCTGGCCAATCAGGTGGGTGATCTGGAGGTGATCCGCGCGGCGCTCAGGGCCGCGCGGGAGGCTTGAGGAGGAGGCAGACCCTTGCCAGGCTACCGGCTGTGAACACGCTCAGGGCCAGGGCGGGACGATCTGGTCCGCTGTCACTTCGTCGGTATAGGTGTTGCCGAAATGGGTCCGGATATAGGTCACCACATCGGCGATCTGCTGGTCGGTGAGTATATCGCCCATGGCGGGCATGGCCTTCTGCCCATATGTGATGACGAAGATCGCATATTCTGGGTATTCGAGGTTTCCATTGTTGGCCAGGGAAGGATAGCGGCCTGCACCAGCAGCGCCTTTTCCGTCGGGCATGTGGCAACCCTGGCAGACGGATTTGTAGATCTGTTCACCGCTGGTGACTTTAATCTTATCGGTATCCGCGGGGGGTACGCCATCCTCGGCATGTGCATGGGCGACAAACATTGTCGAAACGGCGATGCACAGCGCGAGAGCTTTCAATTGCATGGCAGGTTCCTTTGCACGCCGTCGATCAGCCGTTCATGACCCGGTCGTGGAGGCGGGAGATGGCATCGAGGCCGGAGAGGAGCGCGCCTTCCTGCCATCCCGGCAGATAGGATATGTGCTCGCCGGCCATCAGTGTGCGGCCGTCGAACCCTGTTGCGCGGCTGTAATCAGCTTCCCTGTTTTTCCAGACCCCGTAACAGCCCAGCGCCCAGGGCACGCGATGCCATCCGACGCTCGCCCCGCTGGAAAACTCCTGCCGATATTGCGGGTGGATCATGGCGCCGTATTCGAGAGCCTTGCGGATGCGTTCTTCAGGTTCCATGGCGGTGAATTGATAGGCTGCAGCGTCCCAGCTATAGCCGCCGACGAGCACGCCCTTGCCGCCGGAGAGATAGTCGCCCGAGGGGTAGCCGATCAGCGAGATGGGGAGATCGGTATAGGAGATGCCGCCATAGATTTGTTCATCCTCCTCCCAGAACCGGCGATTGAACTCAAGGCCGAACTTGACGGACTCTGCATAGTGCAGCGTGTCGATCACACCCTTCATCGAGCCCGAAAAATTGCTTTCGATCTGGCCGAGGATGGAGAACGGGATGGTGCAGATACACCAGTCAGCCCGGGTTTGCTGAGGTTCTCCTTCGTCGCCGGTGTCTTCATAGGTCACAGTCACGCCGGTCCCGTCCTGCTGGATCGAGGTGACCTTCGCATTGTAGCGGATCAGGTCCTTGATCTCGCGCTCGAAGGCCTGGGCGATCATATCCATGCCGCCGACGGGCTGGAACATGGTTTCCTGATGATCGACGGTCTCGGCTTCACCAAGCCATTGCCATAAGCGTGATTGAAGAATAGCAGCCGGGCCAATCGGCTCTGAGGGGCGTGGTGCCGCTCCCACACCACCACCCGGCCATCTTTGGAAGCCGCGGAACTCGCTGGTGTTCAGGCCTTTCACATAGGCGTAGTTCTTGTCGAGCATGCCATTGATGCGCAACGATTCCAGCAGCATCTCCTTGTCTTCATCACTGACCAGTTCGTCGAGGCCACCCTGATTGGCGGCTTTTGCGAGGAGCTCGGCGGTGTGACCGCGATAGTCGGTGGCAATCTTGCGAAAACGCTGTGGCCGCCCGCCAAAGGCGTTGACGGAGTGGAGGTAGGCATTGTGATTTTTCTGAATAAAGGGCTCGAGCCTGACGCCGAGGCGCCGACAGTAGTCAAGGACGGCATGGTGGTGGTGAGGAATGCGCCATGGGCCGGGATTGAAATAGTTGCCTTCGGCATAGCCGATGTCCTGCTGGAAACCGCCAAGCTCCGTATAGGTATCGCCTCCGCGCAAGGTCCAGCACCGTCCGCCGGCTTTCTCCCGGTATTCCAGTAACTCGACCTCATAGCCAACTGCGCGTAGCTCGAGCGCCGCTGCCATGCCGGCAAGGCCCGCCCCGAGAATGAGAACCTTCACCGCCCCGGGATCGCCCTGGAGCTTGACCGGCCCCTGATAGGTCGATGCCCTGGCATGCCCAAGCGTTGTCATCGCCTGGTAAAGAGCCGCGCCGCCGGCCGTTGCACCGATCATCGTCAGGAGGTCGCGGCGTGACATCCGTCCAAATGCGCGTTGCATTATGTTATACTCCCTGCCTGTTTGGCCAAGGGGTATCATCGCGCTGTCTGCCGCGCCAAAAAAGGTAATATTGAGTAAAGATTTTGAACTATTTCACTTTTATTATGAAAATATAACATGTTATTGAGAATTATATAGTCGACAAAATAAAAGACCGCCTTGCAGCGGTCTTTTATTTATAAATTCGCCATGAAGGATGTGTGCCTTGCTACTCAGCCGCATCCACCTTGATGACGCCGCGGCGTATCTGGTCTTCCTCGATGCTTTCGAACAGGGCGCGGAAATTGCCTTCGCCGAAGCCTTCGTCGCCTTTGCGCTGGATGAACTCGAAGAAGATCGGTCCGATGACGGTCTTTGAGAAGATCTGCAGGAGGATCTTGGTCATGCCGCCATTCACCACGCCTTCGCCGTCGATCAGGATGCCGTGCTTTTTCATGCGTTCGATGGGCTCGTCGTGACCCTGCACACGGTCGAAGCTCTTCTCGTAGTAAACTTCCGGTGGGCCGGGCATGAATTTGAGCCCGTTGTCGGCGAGCCTGTCGGTGGCGTCGTAGATGCCGTCCGTGCCGACAGCAATGTGCTGGATGCCTTCGCCTTTGTACTTCTTCAGATACTCGACGATCTGGCTCGTGTCGTCCTTCGATTCGTTGAGCGGGATGCGGATCTTGCCGCAGGGGCTCGTGATCGCGCGGGAGACAAGGCCGGTGATGCGACCGTCAATGTCGAAATAGTGAATCTGCGAGAAACCGAAAAGCTCACGGTAAAAATCCCACCACTTGTCCATGTTGCCGCGATAGACATTGTGGGTGAGGTGGTCGAGGTAGTAGAAGCCGACGCCTTCAGGTCGCGGGTTTTTCTCGCCCAGCCATTCGAATTCCGCGTCGTAGACAGACCCTTTCTCTCCATAGGTGTCGATGAAATAGATCAGCGAGCCGCCAATGCCGACAATGGCGGGCACGTCGAGTGTTTTGTCATTGCCTTCATAAGGCTCGGCACCCTTGGAGACCGCATGGTCGAAAGCGTGTTTCGCGTCGACCACACGCCAGGCCATGGAGGGCGCGCACGGGCCGTGATCCTCGACAAAGCGCATGGCGTGGCTGCCGGGCTCAGCGTTGACGATATAATTGATGTCGCCCTGCCGCCAGACGGAAATCTTCTTCGTCTTGTGTCGCGCGACTTCCGTGTAGCCCATCTTGGTGAACAGTTCGGCGAGTTTCTCCGGTTCCGAATGCGCAAATTCGACGAACTCGAAGCCATCGGTGCCGGCGGGGTTTTCTTCACTGATTTTCGGCGGCGGTGCGTCGTGGGGGAACGGGCCCATGGATTAACTCCTCCTCATCTGGGAACATACGGATGTGTTCAAACGTCATATGCACATTTTACGCTTCCTGGATTGCACGCGGCTTGCATTATGGGGCGTGTTTTGGGAGAAATGCGCACCTATCATGCATCAAGGAGGAAAATTGCATGGCTGATGCGCGTGTTGATGGCTATGACCGCAAGATATTATCGCTCTTGCAGGTCGATGCGCGGCTGACCAACAATGATCTGTCGGAGCGGGTGAACCTGTCCCCCTCGCAATGTTCGCGCCGCCGGCAAAGGCTCGAGGAAGAAGGCTATATCCGCGGCTATGTGGCCATGCTCGACCGGGACAGGCTCGGTTTTCCGCTCGTCAACATCATCACGGTGACGCTTGCCACGCACAACCCCGACAATGCACGTCGTTTCGGCGAACTGCTTGCCCGTCTGCCCGAAGTGCAGGAAGCGCACGCGCTGACGGGTGAAATGGACTACATCCTCAAAGTGGTGACACCCGACCTGAAATCGCTGTCGGATTTCGTCAATGGCGTGCTCCTGCCTCATGACTCGGTGCAGCATGTGAAGAGCGCCATCGTGCTCGAAACGCTCAAGGAAACTGGCGCCCTGCCGCTCTGACGTTCTTTTGTTACAAATGTGGCTGGGAATTCCTCTTTATTGTTACATAATTTCCGCTAAAGTCGCGGTGGACGAGAGGCGGGATTCCAGTGGATACTCGGCTCTCAGGCGATCGTGCGGAGATGGGAGAAGCTTCAAACGGTATCGCCGGCGAATATAGAGCGTCGTTTCCGACGCTTCGGGGCATGCAATCGGGAGGAGAAGCATGAAACCATTTTCCGTCAGAAAACTGGCCCTGGCGGCTGCCGTCGCGGCAACCGGGCTCATCGGGGCCACGGCCTCGTCATGGGCGCAGGAGGTGACGCTCAGGCTGCACCAGTTCCTGCCGCCGCAGGCCAATGTGCCAAAGCTGGTTCTGGACCCCTGGGCGGACAAGGTGGAGCAGGAATCGGGTGGGCGCATCAAGATCGAGCGCTACCCGGCCATGCAGCTCGGCGGCACACCGCCGCAGCTCTACGATCAGGCGCGTGACGGCATCGTTGATATCGTCTGGACCCTGCCGGGCTCCAATCCGGGCCGCTTCCCCTCGACGGAAGTGTTCGAACTTCCCTTCATGATGACGAATGCCGAGGCGACCTCGCGCGCCTACTGGGACCTGTTCGAAAAGCACATGAAGGATACCGAGTTCAAGGACACGCATGTGCTGGGTGTCTGGGTTCACGGCCCGGGCATGCTCCACTCCAAGGAGCCGATCGAGAAGCTCGAGGATCTGAAAGGCATGAAGATCCGTGCGCCCACGCGCATCATCAACTCGCTGCTTGGCCAGCTTGGCGCGACGCCTGTCGGCATGCCTGTGCCGCAGATCACCGAAGCGCTTTCCAAGGGCGTGATCGATGGCTGCGTGATCCCGTGGGAAGTCACGCCGGCGCTGAAAGTGCCGGAGCTCGTGTCGAACCACACGGAGTTTGGCGGCGATCATGCGCTCTACACCACGACCTTCGTGCTGGCGATGAACAAGGCGAAGTATGACAGCCTGCCGGATGACCTGAAGAAAGTGCTCGACGACAATTCCGGCCAGGAATTCGCTGCCTTCGCCGGCAGGACGCAGGCCGGTGCGGATGTTCCGAGCCGGAAGATCGCGGTCGATCGCGGAAACAACATCATCGAGATCAGCGCTGAAGACACGGAAACCTGGAAAGAGGCGGCGGCACCCGTCTACGAACAGTGGGTGACCGAAATGAAGGACAAGGGGATCGACGGCCAGATGCTGATCGACGAGGCCCGTGCCCTGATCGAAAAATATACCAGCCAGTGAGGCTGACACGGCCATGAGAGACGGGGCGGGCTGCGAGGCCTGCCCCGTTTTTTGGACACGGTTGAGCATTTTGCAGTCGGGTGGAAACACCTGACACCCGCGCAAATGCGGGGAGACCAACCGAAAGAGCGGAGAAACGTTTCCGTGAAACGGTTAACCGCTCTATCGTGTCGAGGCGCAAGCTTGCGAAGGCGGGAACCGCTGGCTAACGTTTTCGAACCCGGCGCAAAATGAGAAAACCAGGCGGGAAGGCCATGGGACGGGAAGGGGCATGAGACTATCGAGCATTGTTGTCTGGCTGGCCAGGGTGATGGCCATTCTGGGCGGTCTCGTTCTGGCGGCGGTCATCATCATGACCGTGGCCAGCATCACTGGGCGTGCGCTGGTGCGCTTCGGTCTTGGACCCGTACCTGGTGATTTCGAGCTGGTTCAGGCCGGCGTCGGCTTTGCGGTTTTCGCGTTTCTGCCCTGGTGTCAGCTCAATCGCGGGCACGCCACGGTGGATATTTTTACCACCTTTTTGCCGAACAGCGTCAACCACGTCATCGACCTGGTGACCGAGATCATCATGACGCTGGTTCTCGTGCTGATCGCCCTTCAGCTCTATTACGGCATGCTCGACAAGCTGAGCTATAGCGAGACCACCTTCATCCTGCAGTTTCCGCTCTGGTGGCCCTATGCGGCCTGCCTTGCGGCGGCGGTGATTGCGGTGATCGTGTCATTTTACATGATCCTCGTGCGCTATCGCGAACTGAAGGTTGGCACACCGATGCCTGAGCCCGGACAGGGGAGCCTCCATTGACCAATCTTGAAATCGGGCTCTGGTCCTTTCCGCTTCTCCTGCTTCTGATCTTCGTGCGTCTGCCCATCGGTCTCGCCATGCTCCTGTGCGGGCTTGGCGGAAGCTGGCTCGTGTTCGGCAATGTCACGCCTGTGCTGGCCAAGCTGAAAAACGAGACTTATTCGACCTTTTCGGGCTATTCGCTCTCCATCGTTCCGCTGTTCCTGCTGATGGGGCAGTTCGCGACGCTCGGCGGCATGTCGCGCGCGCTGTTCAAGGCGGCGGAAACCTGGCTCGGCCACCGGCGCGGCGGGGTCGCCATGGCGGCGGTAGGAGCCTGCGCCGGCTTTGGCGCCATCTGCGGCTCCTCGCTGGCGACGGCGGCGACCATGAGCCAGGTGGCACTGCCGGAACTGCGCCGCTACGGCTATTCGGGCGCGCTGGCCACGGGCACGCTCGCGGCAGGCGGCACGCTGGGCATTCTCATTCCCCCATCGGTCATTCTGGTCATCTATGCGATCCTGACCGAGCAGAACATCGCCAAGCTTTTCGTCGCCGCTTTTGTGCCGGGCGTCCTTGCGGCCATCGGCTACATGATTGCGATCTCGATCTATGTGCGGCTATGGCCGGACTCGGCTGGAACACGCGAGCGTGCGCCTTATGCGGAGCGGACGCGGGCGCTGCTCGACGTGTGGCCGGTTCTGGTGGTGTTTCTGGCGGTTGTCGGCGGCATTTATCTTGGCGTCTTCACACCGACGGAAGGCGCTGCCGTGGGCGCTGCCGGCACCGGGCTGATTGCGCTCGTGAATGGCGGGCTGACCCGCGAAACCTTCGTTGAATCGATCCTCGCCACGGCGACTGCCACGGCGATGATCTTCTTCATCGTGCTGGGGGCCGGCTTCTACAACTCATTTCTGGCGCTGGCGCAGGTGCCGCAGCAGATGGCGGCATTCGTGAGTGAGCAGGGCTACAGCCCGTGGATGGTGCTGACGCTGATCCTGCTGCTTTATCTCGTGTTCGGCTGCGTGATGGATTCGCTGTCCATGATCCTGCTCACCATCCCGATCTTCTTCCCGATCGTCACGATCCTCGATTTCGGTCTGGGGGCGGAGGAGTTTGCCATCTGGTTCGGCATTCTCGTTCTGATCGTGGTGGAGGTGGGGCTGATCACGCCGCCGGTGGGGATGAACCTCTTCGTGCTTAACTCAATGGCGAAGGACACGCCGATCTCCGCCACCTATCGCGGTGTGATGCCCTTCGTGATCAGCGACATTCTGCGCGTGGCGCTCCTGACGCTGTTCCCGGCGATCTCGCTGTTCCTGATGCGCTGGCTTTACTGACGGCGCATCGGAGGGTGGGTGGCATCGATGGGGTGCGTGGTTCGACAAGCTCACCATGAGGGAGGGGGGTAGGGCTGCAGGGAGGGGGGTAGGGCTGCAAGACCTGTCGGGAACATCAGCGACCAACTTCCAGGCAATACACCACATCCCTCATGGTGAGCTTGTCGAACCACGCACAGCGCTGTTGCCACCCCAAGTCGCTTCAGAGCGGTTAGAGACCGCGCTCCTGAATGATGCCGTAGAGATTGGCCGAGCGGGTGCCGCTGCGGCAATAGGCAAAGACAGGGCCCGGCAATTCCCTGAGGGCGGCGGCCATGTCCGTGACGTCATCGATTGTCATGGCACCGGAAACGACCGGCACATGGCGGAAGGACAGACCGGCCTCTTTCGCCGCTTTCGAAATGGTCTCGACCGTGGGCTGTCCGGCGTCCTCGCCATCGGGCCTGTTGCAGACGATGCTTCTGTATCCGGCCTGCTTGATGGCGGTGACGTCTTCCACGGCGATCTGCGGTGACACCGCGTAGTCGTCCGAAATTTTCTTGATATCCATGGTTTTCCTCACTGAGTGACGCGTTTTTCGGCGGCAGAGAAGCGCCGTTTGAGGGATTTGGCAACGAGAATGCCCGCGATGAGCGAGGCGAGGAATACGATTGTGTCCGCATAGCCGAGCCCAAGGGCCGGGATCGCCGCACCCGGGCAGAAGCCGGCAATGCCCCAGCCGATACCGAAAATGGCTGCGCCGCCGACAAGCTGCGGGTCGAGATCGCTTCGCGTCGGGGGCTGGAAGCGTTCAGCGAAGAACGGCTTCTCGCGCGCACCGAAGAGGATGCGGTAGCCGAGGGCAGCGACCGCAAGCCCGCCGCCCATGACGAAGGCGAGACTTGGATCCCAGGTGCCCGCGACATCGAAGAAGTTGAGAACCTTCGCGGGGTTGATCATGCCCGATAGCGCGATGCCGGCGCCAAACAGAAGGCCGGCGATGAGGGCTGCGAGAAGCTTTCTCATCGATCAGCCTCCGATCACGTGACGAATGATGAACACGGTGATGAGGGCGGTGGCCATGAAGGTGATGACGGCAACGATGGAACGGATGGAGCCGCGCGATATGCCGCACACGCCATGGCCGCTGGGGCAGCCATTGCCGAAGGTGACGCCGATGCCGACGAGGAAACCGCCGATGACGAGCGCGGCGGTGGAGACTGGGACCTGAAAGGGAATTGCCGTGCCGCTCACCAGCAGGAACAGGGGTGCGGCAATCGCGCCGATGATGAAAGCGGCGCGCCAGTGCCAGGCGTTTTCCTGAGGTGGAAGGAGGCCTGACAGAATGCCCGTCATGCCGGCCACCCGGCCGTTGAAGGCCATGAGCACCACTGCGGCAAGACCGATCAGCGCGCCGCCGGCGAGTGAGGCTATGGGGGTAAACTCGGTCATTTCTGCAACTCCGTCGCCATGAGATCAAAGGCGATCTGAATATGGGGTCACGCCTGCCTCAATGCCAAGGGGGATGACGGCGAGTTGTCTAAACAAGATCGCCGAAGCCACCGCCCGTCAGCGCGAGCTGGCGAAGGATGGGAGCGGGCTCGAAAACGCGATTGCCGGTCTTCCGATGCCAGTGCTCCAGCCGCTCGACGACGGTCTTGATGCCGAAGCGCTCGGCCCAGAACATCGGCCCGCCCTTGGCGACCGGGAAGCCGTAGCCATTGACCCAGACGACGTCGATGTCGGAGGCGCGGGCGGCGATGCGCTCTTCGAGGATCTTCGCGCCCTCGTTGATCATCGGGTAGAGCGTGCGCTCGGTGATTTCGTCGGCGCTGATTTCGCGGCGTTCGACGCCAAGCTCGGCTGCCTTCTTCTCGATAAGCTCCTGAACGAAGGGATCGGGTTTTGGCGTGCGGGAGCCTTCTTCATAGAGATAGAACCCACGCCCGGACTTCTGGCCGAAATGGCCTGCTTCGCAAAGCGTGTCGGCGATGGGGGCGGTGAGGCCCTGCGACTGACGGTGCTTCCAGCTGATGTCGAGACCGGCGAGGTCGACCATCTGGAAAGGACCCATGGGCCAGCCGAAATCGGTGAACACACGGTCGACCTGTTCGGGCGTCGCGCCGGACAGAAGCAGGTCTTCGTTCTGCTCGCGCCGGGCGGCGAGCATGCGGTTGCCGACAAAGCCGTTGCACACGCCGACCACGACCGGAACCTTGCCGATTTTTCGGGCGAGCGCGAGCGCTGTCTTGATGACATCGGGGGCGGTTTCCTCGCCGCGCACGATCTCCAGAAGCTTCATCACATGGGCGGGCGAGAAAAAGTGGAGGCCGACCACATCCTGCGGGCGGCTGGTGGTGGCGGCGATCTCGTTCACATCGAGATAGGAGGTGTTGGAGGCGAGTATGGCACCGGGCTTCAGCACGCGGTCGAGCGCGGTGAAGACCTGGCGCTTCACGCCCATGTCCTCGAAAACGGCTTCGATGACGATATCGCAATCGGCAAGATCTTCATAATCTGTGGTGCCGGAGATGCGCCCCGTGCGGGCCTCTTTCTCCTCTGCCGTGATGGAGCCGCGCTTGAGCGATCCCGCATAGGTCTTGTCGATGTGGGAAAGACCGCGCGCGATGGCCTCTTCGTTCATTTCGAGAATGGTGACGGGAATGTCGCCATTGGCGAGCGCCATGGCGATGCCCGCACCCATGGTGCCCGCGCCAATGACGCCGGCGCGCGCGATCTTTCGCGCCTCGGTCTCGCGCGGAATGCCCGGCACACGGGTTGCCTCGCGGGTGGCGAAGAAGAGGTGGCGCTGGGCGGCGGATTCTTCGCTGCCGCGACGCTCCAGAAAGAGTTCGCGCTCGCGGTTGAGGGCTGCATCGAACTCCATGGTGATGGCATTGCGGACGGCTTCTGCCGCCGTGTGCGGCGCGGTGAGACCGCGCGCTTTTTTTGTCGCTGCCTTCACCGCTTCATCGAAGGCAGCAAGGTCGACGGCGAGCTTCTCGTCGCGGGCGCGGATATGGATGTGGGGCTTTTGGGATGCAGCCATGTCGCGGGCGAAGGCCACGGCCTCGGCCAGAAGGTCGCTCCCGGCCACGCGGTCGACCGCCCCGAGCCGTACGGCTTCATCCATGCCGATGGGTTTGCCGGAGACGATCATCTTCAGCGCGGCTTCGGGGCCCACCAGACGCGGCAGACGCACCGTGCCGCCGGCTCCGGGAATAAGGCCCAGATTGACCTCGGGCAGACCGATCATGGCGGTCTTTTCTGCGATGCGGTAATGGCAGCCGAGCGCGAGCTCCAGCCCGCCGCCGAGCGCCGTGCCGTGGATGGCGGCAACGGTGGGTTTGTCGATGCTTTCCAGCTTTTCGATCAGGTCGGGAAGGCTCGGCTCCTTCGGCGGCTTGCCGAACTCGGAAATGTCGGCACCGGCAATGAAGGTGCGACCCGCGCAGGCGATGACGATAGCCTGAACCGTATCGTCCGCATTGGCCTCTCCAAGCGCTTCGAAGAGAGGTGCGCGCAGCGCGTGGCCGAGCGCGTTGACCGGCGGATTGTCCAGAGTGAGGACGGCAATGCCATTGTCACGGGTGATCTTTACGGTGTCGCTCATTCGGGGTCCTCTTGTCATCCTAGATGCGGGGCGCGGCGTCTCAGGCGGCGGGCGTGGTCTCGCGCAGAAAATCTGCAATCAGAGCGGCGGTCGCCTCGGGCTGTTCGATACAGGGCAGGTGGCCGGCGTCTGCGATGATTTCGAAACGGGCACCTCCGATGAGGTCCGCCAGTCCCCGCACGAGGTCTGGCGGGGTGGAGCCGTCCTGATCGCCGACGATGCAGAGCGTGGGCAGCTTCAGGGCGCGGGTGGCTTCGGTGAGATCGGCATCGCGCAGGGCGTAGCAGGTGCCGGCATAGCCATCGATCGTGGTGCGGGTGAGCATGGCCGTGTAGCCGACGAAAGCATCGTTGTCCGGTGCGCGGAAGGCAGGCGTGAACCAGCGCTCGAGAATGCCGTCGGCGATGGCTTTGATGCCTTTGGTGTTCACGGCTTCGATGCGGCTGTTCCAAAGATCGTCATGGCCTATTCTGTGGCCGGTGTCGCAGAGCACGAGGCGGGAAACGAGGTGCGGCCAGCGGGCAGCAAGCCCCTGGGCGATCATGCCGCCGACGGAGAGACCCACTATGGTGGCGCCTGTGATATCGAGGTGGTCGAGCAGTGCGGCGAGATCGTCGACGTGATCGGTCATCGCATAGGGCTGGGGCGTGGCTTCGGAAAGGCCATGGCCGCGCTTGTCGTAGAGTACGATGCGGTAATCGGCTTCGAGCTGCGCGACGACGGCATCCCAGATGCGGAAATCGGTTCCAAGCGAGTTGGAGAAGACGAGAACGGGTTTGCCGACCGTTCCACGCATTTCGTGATGAATGACGACGCCGTTCACACGCGTGAAGTTCATGCACCTGCCTCCCATGGTTTGCCGCAAGGCGGCTTCTGTATGGGAGAAGGGGAGGGCGTCGTCAATCGACCCGGCAACGGAAAAGCAATCAGCCGGCCATCTTCATGTTGACCGCGCCATTGAGCGAATTGGAGACCGTGCAGCGGGCCTTGGCGCGCTTGATCAGCTCTGCGCACTCTTCCTCGCCGGGCATGGTGTCGAGCGAGACGGTGGCGTCATAGCTGCCGATACGGTCGGGCAGGTTCTCGGCCTTCTTGCCGGAAACCTCGACGGAGACCTGCCCGACATCGATCTTCATCTCCTGCGCGGCGTGATGGAAGGAGAGGGCAAGGCAGGCACCGAGCGCGGAGATCATGAAGTCGACGGGCGTGCCAGCCTCTTCCGTGGAGGGCGAGGTGATGGCGACAGTCTGCTTCGGCGCGGTATCGACATGAATCACCTTGCCCGGGCCGATGGCGGTGGTGAAGGGGCCATAGGTTTTTGCTTTGATGCGGATCGCCATGAGAAACTCCAGAGAGGCAATTCAGATCGCTCACATGTAGTGATGCGTCCTCCCGGCGTCTACCGGAGAAGGCGGGAAGTCTCAGCGACCTTTTGCCGGTGGGCCGAGACCCCAGCTTTCGCGCAGGCCGTTCGCAGTCTCGAGCGGGGTGCCAAGGGCCGAAAGCGTTTCTGCCACCCCGGAAACAATGGCCGCATTGTCCGGCGCGATGGCGCCGCTGGCCAGGTGGAGATTGTTTTCAAACCCCACGCGCGCATGGCCGCCGAGCAGGCAGCCCGCGGTGACGCAGGCAGCCTCGCGTGGACCGAAGGCACAGACCATGAAATGCGCGAAATCCGGCATGGCCTCGTCAAGGAAGGGCAGGAGATCGGCAGGGTCGGAGCGCTGGCCCTCCGTGTAACGGCCGAGCACGTAGAGGACCGGAATGTCGGGGAAGGGGATGAGGCCGTGCGCCATCATGCGTTTGAGCTGCAGCGCCTCTTCAGGATGATAAAGGATGATCTGCGGCGCGATGTTCTCGGCGCGCATGAAGGAGAGAAATTTCGAGAATTCCTCTTCGTGGGCGGCATCGGGCACCAATTCCCTGAGAGCAAGCGAGGCGGCTTCCGGGCGCACCTGGCGCACCACGTCCATCTGCTCGCGCACGCCATACCGCCCCACCGCCTCGGTGGTGATCTGGATGACAAGTCGCTCGCCCACGGCTTTCCGGATGGCCCCTATGGCATCGCGATAAGCATCGGCATCGAGGATGTGGCGCCCTTGATCGTCGCGCACATGACAGTGGATCATGGCCGCTCCGGCATCGAGGCAGGCTGATGCAGTCTCTGCCAGTTGCCTGGCCGTCTGCGGCAGGGCGGGGTGATCGGCACGGGTGCGTCTTCCGCCATTGGGAGCGACGGCGATGGCTGCGCGGTGGGCGCTCACGGAATACTCCATTTGATGCATGTATAAAATGAATGCAACATTTGTTGCATATGCTGAAGCGCCCGTCTAGGATGCGTGATCATGGATCGTGCCACGCTTGCTGACCGCATTACCGCTTCCTTCAACGAGTTGCCGGGGCAGCTTGGCGCGGCGGCGCGCTACATTCTCGACAATCCGGGTGATGTGGCGCTTCTCTCCATGCGCGAGCAGGCGCGGCGTGCGGGCGTTCAGCCCTGGACCATGACGCGGCTCGCCAAACGTTTCGGCTTCGATGGCTATGACGAGCTTCGTCAGCTTCACGGCGACGCGCTGAAGGAACAGGCGCTCGGCTTTGCCGGTAAGGCGGGGGAGCAGGTTGCTAGGCAGAGGCAGGGCGGGAGTCATGCGCTGGCGCGCGATATCGCCACGCAGACGGCGGCCCTGCTTGGCAATCTCGCTGACGCCGGCACGCTGGAAGCGCTGGCGCGCGCTGCGGCAACCCTGGCCGCAGCGCGCCGCATCTATTGCTTCGGGCTGCGCTCAAGCCATGCGGTGGCGGCGCATTTTGCCTATTCGATGACCTTTCTCGGCGAGAAGGCGCATCTGCTCGATCATGTGAACGGGGCGGGGCTCGACAAGTTGCGCCATGCGACCGCCGAGGACGTGTTGTTCGTGACCACGGTTGCGCCCTACACACGGGCGACGGTGGAAGCGGCGGCCAGCGCCAGGGCGCTGGGGCTGACCGTGGTCGCGCTGACGGACAGCGCCGTTTCACCGCTGGCGGGCCTCGCAGACCAGTGCGTGATCGTTTCGACGGAGAGCCCGTCCTTTCTGCACACGATGACGCCGGCCTTCGCGGCCGCCGAAATACTGGCAGCGCTCGTTGCCGGCGAGGGAGGCGAGGAGGCGCTCGCGGAAATCGCCAAGACCGAAGCGCTGCTTTCCAGTCTCAATACGCATTTGCTCGATCCCGCGCCGCGTGCGCATCGCTCCGGAAAATCCAGATGACACACATTCTGCATCGTCAGATTCACGCTTCCCTTCCCGTTGCCAGAGGTGGCCGCGGCGTCGAACTCTTCGATGAGGCGGGCAATGCCTATGTCGACGCCTCCGGCGGTGCTGCCGTTTCCTGCCTCGGTCACGGCCATCCCGACGTGGTGAACGCCCTGAAGAAACAGGCGGAGACGCTTGCCTATGCCCACACAAGCTTCTTCACCAACGAACCGGCTGAGCAGCTTGCGGACCGCCTGATTGCCGGTGCGCCAGAGGGCATCAGCCATGCCTATTTCGTGTCCGGCGGTTCGGAGGCCAATGAGGCGGCGCTAAAGATGGCGCGCCAGTATTTTGTCGAAAAAGGCGAGCCGCAGCGGCATAGGATCATCGCCCGCCGGCAGAGCTATCACGGCAACACGCTGGGCACGCTGGCGACCGGCGGCAATGAGTGGCGTCGCGAGCCGTTCAGGCCGCTCCTGATCGAAACGCATCACATCGACCCCTGCTATGCCTATCGCTATCAGGAGGCCGGAGAGAGCGAAGAGGCTTATGGCCTTCGCGCGGCACAGGCGCTGGAAGACCGGATCAACGAACTGGGACCGGACACGGTGATGGCGTTCGTCGCCGAGCCGGTGGTCGGCGCCACGGCGGGTGCCGTGCCGGCGGTGAGCGGCTATTTCAAACGCATCCGCGAGATCTGCGACCGCTATGGCGTGCTGCTCATTCTCGATGAGGTGATGTGCGGCATGGGGCGCACGGGCACCATGCATGCCTGCGAGCAGGACGGGATCGCGCCGGACATGATGACCATCGCCAAGGGGCTCGGCGGCGGCTATCAGCCCATCGGCGCGGTGCTTCTGGGGCAGCACATTTTCGATGCCTTCGCGGAAGGATCGGGCCTCTTTCAGCATGGTCACACCTATATCTGCCACCCGATGGCCTGCGCCGCCGCGCTGGCCGTGCAGGACGTGATCGAGCGCGACGGGCTTCTGGCCAATGTGCGCGAGATGGGCGGCTATCTGCGCGAGCGCCTTGAAGCGCGTTTCGGCAACCACGCCCATGTGGGCGACATTCGCGGACGCGGGCTGTTCCTCGGGCTGGAACTTGTCGCGGATCGCTCGGGCAAGGAGCCTTTCGACCCGGCGCGCCGCGTCCACGCGGCAGTGAAAAAGGAGGCGATGCAGCGCGGTCTCATGGTCTATCCGGCCGGCGGCACAATCGATGGAACGCGCGGTGATCACATATTGCTGGCGCCGCCCTTCATCATTGACCGCGTGGTTGCCGACACCATCGTGGAGCGTCTCGGGGAGGCCGTGGACGCCGCGACAGCGTAATTTACGTAAACGGAGGAGGAGAGAGTATTAAACATCAAAAACAGAAGCTTGTGCATGGCTCTCTGGCTGTGTTGACACAGCCTGCCGTTGCAGGTTTTTGCAATTTGCGCGTTCCGGCCATTGACTCGAGGCGGGGGGCGTTTAACGCTTTGCGCAGGGTCTTTTTCGGACTGCGCTTTGCCGGGCATCTCGCACGCAATGCCCGGCTGCGGTTGCCGGTTCGAACTGACCGCAGCATCTTTCGACGTGCACGTATGCGCAAACGCGTAACATCAGTAGGGAGACGCAATATGAAATCTCATCGCATTCTCGGTTTTGGCCTCGCGGCCGCGATGCTCGGTTCGCTGGCGACCGGGACGGCCAGCGCCCAGGAGCAGCGCTTCGTTTCCGTCGGCACTGGCGGCGTGACGGGCGTTTACTATCCGGTTGGCGGCGCGATCTGCCGCCTGATGAACCAGAACCGTCGTGAGACGGGCATTCGCTGCTCGGTCGAGTCGACCGGCGGTTCCGTCTTCAACGTCAACGCCATCAAGGGCGGCGACCTGGAATTCGGCGTCGTGCAGTCCGACGTTCAGTACAATGCCAACAAGGGCGAAGCCAATTTCGCCGATACCGGCGCACACGAGAAGCTGCGTTCGGTGTTCTCGCTGCACGCCGAGCCGCTCACCCTGGTGGCGCGCAAGGAAGCAGGCATTGCGTCCTTTGACGACCTCAAGGGCAAGCGCGTGAACATCGGCAACCCGGGCTCGGGCCAGCGCGCCCTGATGGACCTTCTGATTGCCGAAAAGGGCTGGACGAATTCGGATTTCGCCGTTGCTGCAGAGCTGGCCCCGGCCGAACAGAGCTCAGCACTCTGCGACAACAACATCGACGCGTTCGCCTACACGGTCGGTCACCCGGCCGGTGCGATCCAGGAAGCCACCACGACCTGCGACAGCGTGATCGTGCCTGTCGAGGGTGAGGCGGTCGACAAGCTGGTTGCCGACAACCCCTACTACTTCAAGGCGACGATCCCGGGCGGCATGTATCGCGGCACGGACAATGACGTGAGCACCTTCGGTGTTGGCGCGACCGTCGTGACCTCGGCAGATGTTCCCGATGATGTTGTGGCCGCTTTCGTGGACGCCGTGTTCAAGGACTTCGACGCCTTCAAGGCGCTGCATCCGGCACTCGCCAACCTCACGCCGGAGAGCATGGTCAACCAGGGCAACTCCGCCCCCATGCATCCGGGTGCAGAAGCCTACTACAAGGAAAAAGGCTGGCTCAAATAAGCTGGTTTTAAAAGGGCGCCCGCCATGCGGGCGCCCTTCTTTTCCCAATAAAGAAAACCCATCGAGAGGGGATGGCGCATGGCGATGAAACCTGAGAATGCTGGCAAGAATACAGCGCCGCTGAACGACGACGAGCTTCAGGATCTTGTTGCGTCATCCGATACCGGAGCGCGCGATCCGGAGGGAACCGCCGGCTATATCATTGCCGGTGTTGCGCTTTGCTGGTCGCTCTTCCAGCTCTACATCGCGTCGCCCCTGCCCTTCATACTGACAAGCATGACCGGCCTGCCGCTGGTGTTGAACGATGCGCAGTCGCGCGCGATCCACCTGGCGTTCGGCCTCTTTCTCGCATTCATGGCGTTTCCGGCACTGGCCTCCAGCCCGCGAAACCGCATTCCCGTGGGCGACTGGGTGCTCGCGATCGTGGCGGCAAGCTGCGCGCTTTACATCTTCGTTTTCTATCGTGACCTGTCCCAGCGGCCCGGCCTGCCGATCACGCAGGATCTGGTGGTGGCTGGCATCGGCATGGTGCTGTTACTGGAAGCGACGCGCCGGGCGCTCGGACCGCCGCTCGCCGTGGTCGCCATTGTCTTCCTGCTCTATGTTTTCTTCGGTGCGTCCAGCTTCGTGCCCGACACCATCCGCTGGGGTGGAGCTTCGTTCAGCCGCGCAATGGATCAGATGTGGCTCTCCCCCAATGGTGTGTTCGGCGTGGCGCTGGGCGTTTCATCCGCCTTCGTGTTCCTGTTCGTGCTGTTCGGCTCGATGCTGGACCGGGCGGGCGCGGGCAATTTCTTCATCAAGCTGGCCTTCGCGCTGCTTGGTCATCTGCGCGGCGGACCGGCCAAGGCGGCAGTGCTGGCCTCGATGATGACCGGCCTGATCTCGGGTTCCTCCATCGCCAATGTGGTGACGACGGGCACTTTCACCATTCCGCTCATGAAGCGCGTGGGCTTCTCGCCGGAAAAGGCGGGCTCCGTTGAGGTGGCAAGCTCGGTCAACGGTCAGATCATGCCGCCCGTCATGGGCGCGGCCGCGTTCCTGATGGTCGAATATGTCGGCATTCCCTACCTGCAGGTGATCAAGCACGCCTTTCTGCCGGCCGTGGTTTCCTACATTGCACTGCTCTATCTGGTGCATCTGGAAGCCGTGAAGAAAGACATGCCGGTGCTTGAAAAGCGTAAGTCGCATCCGGCTCTGGTGGCCCTGATGCGCTCCGGCATCGTCATTTCGTCCATCGTCATTCTGATTGGCGTGATCTACTACGCGATCAATTTCATCAAGTTCATGCTGCCGGACCTCTCGGCGCCGGTGTTGATGGCAGCTCTCCTGATCGCCTATGTGGCGCTCATCTGGTATGCGGCCAAGTCGCCGGATCTGGAGATGGACGACCCGAATGCGCCGGTGGTGCAACTGCCGTTGCCGGGTGAGGTGATCCGCACTGGTCTGCACTATCTTCTGCCGCTCTTCGTGCTGGTCTGGTCGCTGATGGTCGAGCGCAAGTCGCCCGGGCTCTCGGCCTTCTACGCCGTGCTGCTGCTGATCGTCATCATCGTGACGCAGAAGCCGCTCAAGGCGCTGTTCCGCGGGCTGCAGAGCGCCGAGCAGCGGGCGGCCTTCAAGGAAGGTTTCGACGATCTGGTGGTCGGCCTCATCCTCGGTGCGCGCAACATGATCGGCATTGCCTGCGCGACGGCAGCGGCCGGCATCATCGTCGGCACGGTGACGTTGACGGGCATCGGTCAGGTGATGGCCGAGTTCGTGGAACTGCTCTCGGGCGGCAACATCTTCCTGATCCTCGTCTTCACGGCGCTGATCAGTCTGGTGCTGGGCATGGGTCTGCCGACGACGGCGAACTACATCGTCGTCTCCTCGCTCATGGCGCCGGTGATCGTGGAACTGGGCGCTGCCAATGGCGTTCTGATCCCGCTGATCGCGGCGCACATGTTCGTGTTTTATTTCGGCATCATGGCGGATGTGACGCCGCCGGTGGGGCTTGCCTCGTTCGCGGCTGCCGCCGTTTCGGGCGGTGACCCGATCAAGACCGGATTCACGGCGTTCTTCTATTCGCTGCGCACGGTGCTTCTGCCCTTCATCTTCGTGTTCAACACGGACCTGCTGCTTATCGATGTGAGCTGGTTTGAGGCGGTCTGGGTGACATTGCAGGCGACGGTGGCGATGCTGATCTTTGCCGCCGCCACGCAGGGCTTCTTCATGGCGCGCAACAGGTGGTGGGAATCCATCGCGCTGCTGCTCGTCACCTTTATGCTGCTGCGTCCGGGTTTCTTCCTCGATCTGGTACAGCCGCCCTACATCACCACAGAGCCCGCGAAGATATTCGAGGCAGTGGCCGAGGAGCCGGACGATGCGGAAATCCGCTTTACGATCCGCGGGCCGAATTTCGACGACCCCGACCAGATCGATGAGCGCACCATGGCGTTCAACCTTGGGGCTGCGGGGGAATCCGGTGAATCCCGTTTTGAGGCGGCGACCGGCCTGGTCGCGCAGATCGACGGCGAACAGGTGCTTCTGGAAGAACCGTTCGACATGAACAGCCTGGCAGGCAAGACTCTTTCGAGCCTGGACTTCTATGCCGACGAGCCTGTCCGGATCACCGCGGTCGAAGTGAGCAATGAAGGGCGCATGCCGCGTGAAATCTTCTACCTTCCGGCAGCGCTTCTCCTGGTGCTGGTGATGTTCTTCCAGCGCCGCCGCGGGGGCACGCTGGCGGGCAATCCGAAAGCCGGTGCGCCACGTTCGGCTGAAGCCTGAGAGGTATTTCCATGTACAAGGACATTCTCGTTTCGATCGATCTCGGCCATGCCGATGACGAGGTCCGCACGCTTGAGACGGCGGTGGACTACGCGCGCACCTTCGGCAGTCGGCTGCATGTGATGACGGTGGTGCCCGATTACGGCATGTCGATCGTCGGCGGTTTCTTCCCGAAGGGCCATGAGCAGGAAGCCATCCAGCACACAAATGAAGCGCTGCACGACTTCACGAAGAAGCACGTGCCAGCGGAGATCAAGCACCGGCACATTGTCGGCCATGGCTCGATCTATCGGGAAATCCTGCGCTATGCCGACAAGGTGAAGGCCGATCTGATCGTGCTTTCGGCGGCGCGCCCGAGCCCGGAGGACTATCTGATCGGGCCCAATGCCGCGCGCGTGGTGCGGCACGCTTCGATCTCGGTGCTGGTGGTGCGTTAGAGTATTTCGCAGTCAGATGGAATCATCTGACGTCCGCATAAATGCGGAAGAACAAGGAGATGGAGCGAGGCGGCGTTTCCATGAAACGGTGAGCCGCTCCAGGAAAAACGGCGGATCAGCTTTGATCCCGCCCGGGCTTCGGTTCGCCTGGCTCTTTGTCGTCGAGCAGGATGCGTTCGGCGGCACCGTCGAGATCGTCATACTGGCCGCTCTTCAGCGACCACAGAAAGGCGGCGAGGCCGGCGGCTCCCAGGAAAAGCGCTATCGGGATCAGGATGACGAGATTGGTCATGCTGCCACCTCGACAAGCCGCTGCGCTTTTTTGCCCGCAGGATCCGGCGTTTCGGCGGCGCCGGCCAGACGCCGGTCCGTGCGCAGGCGCAGCGCGTTGCCGATCACGATCAGCGACGAGAGCGACATGGCGATGGCCGCCACCAGCGGCGTGACATGGCCGAGAACGGCGATCGGCACGGCCAGCACGTTATAGGCAATGGCGAGGCCGAAATTCTGCCGGATCAGACGACCGGCGCGGCGCGACACGTCGCGGGCGAGCGGCACGGCCAGCATGCCCTCGCGCAGGAAAACGAAATCGGCGGCATTGCGGCCAATGTCTGCCGCCGTGGCAGGGGCCATGGAGACATGGGCAGCGGCGAGGGCGGGGGCGTCGTTCAGCCCGTCGCCGACCATCAGCACCTTGTGGCCTTCGGAGGCAAGCGCGCGCATGCGCTCAAGCTTGTCGCCGGGAAGGACACTGGCCTGAAAGCGCTTTATGCCCAGCCTTGCTGCGATATCCTTCACCTGTTCGGCGCTGTCGCCGGAGATGATTTCTACGGCGACGCCGTTTTCTTTCAGGTGAGAAATTGCCTCTTTCGCCCCGGGGCGAAGCCGGTCCTCGAAACGCAACGTGGCGTATTCCTCGCCATTGCGGGAAAGAACCGTGCCGCCTGACTGGTTTTCCTGCGCATTCGGGCTGCCGAGCGACCAGCCCGCGCGGCCAAGCCGCCAGACGGTTTCGCCTGCACGGGCTTCGATGCCGAGGCCCGGCATTTCCTCAACACTGTCGAAGGAATTCGTCGCCCGTAGCGCACCGGCAGCGCGCAGGATGGCGCGCGAGAAGGGGTGACGGGAATGGGCGGCAAGGGCGGCGGCGGTTGACAATGCATCCGGCGTTATCTCGTCCGCATTGCGCAGTTCGGGGATGCCGAGCGTCAGCGTCCCGGTCTTGTCGAAGACGGCAGTGTCGATCTCGGCGAGGCGTTCCATCGCCGCGCCATCCTTGACCATGATGCCGTTTTCGAAGAGACGCCGCGCGGCAACCACCTGAACGATGGGAACGGCAAGGCCGAGCGCGCAGGGGCAGGTGATGATGAGCACGGCAATGGCGATGGTGATGGCGCGGTGCCAGTCGCCACTTGCCGCCATCCAGCCGAGAAAGGTGAGTAAGGCGGTGGCGTGAACCACGGGCGAATAAAGTGCGGAGGCACGGTCCGCCAGCCGGCGATAGCGCGCCCGCCCGCCTTCTGCCGCCTCCATCAGGCGCATCATCTCGGCGAGGAAGGAGGTCTCGGCGGTGGCGGTTACCTCAACGATGAGCGGCTGGGTGAGATTGAGCATGCCGGCGCGTAGATCGCTTCCGGGTTTCACCGGCTGCGGTGCGCTTTCGCCGGTGGCCATGGAGCAGTCGAGTTCGGACGAACCGCTCATGACGATGCCGTCAACGGGCACGCGTTCACCGGCGGCTACGACCAGTTTCATTCCGGATGCTATTTCCTGTAGCGGGAGGTAATCGCGTCCGCCATCTGCGGCAATAACCAGCGCGCCGCGCGGCGCCAGACGGGCGAGCCCCTTGACGGCGGTGCGCGCGCGCTCGCGCATCACGTGATCGAGCGTGCGGCCGATCAGCAGGAAGAAGAGAAGCGAAACGGAGGCATCGAAATAGGCGTGCTGGCCGCTGTTGATGGTCTCGTAAAGGCTGAGCCCATAAGCCAGCGACACGCCGAGCGCGATGGGCACATCCATGTTCATGCGCCCGTGGCTGAGCGCGCTCCAGGCGGAACGGTAGAAGATGCCGCCTGCGAACAACAGCGCGGGCAGGGCGATCAGCGCTGAAAGCCAGTGAAAGAGGTCGCGCGTCGCCTCTTCGGCACCTGACCAGACGGACACGGAAAGAAGCATGATGTTGCCAGCGGCAAAGCCGGAGATCGCCACGGCGCGGATGAGCTGGGAGAGAACGGGATCCCTGCCGGTCTCGACACTGTCGAAAAGGTGCGCGGCGTAGCCAAGCCGGTTCAGCGTCTCGATGATGGGCGGCAGCGCCCCCTCGTGCCATTTCACGCTGACGCGCTTGGTGGAGAGATTGACGCGCGCACCTGCCACGCCGTCGAGCCTGCCGAGCGCGTTTTCGATCGTCTGGATGCAGGCGCCGCAGTGGACACCGGGAACGGAAAGATCGGTCTGTTTAAGCCCATCGCCGACAGAGCGGCTTGCGAGCACAAGTTCTTCGGCGCGCGGACCGGCTTCGCGGGCCTGTTCGGCTTCCAGCGCCATTTCGGTGCCGGGGGCGCAGCAGCTCATTTGAGTTCTCCGCCGGCAATGGTGATGCGCCGCACATCGCGGTAGGGATGGGCGAGGCCCGCGTCTGCGTTGATGTTGATGACCCAGGTGCCGTCGCCGGGGCCGTGATCGACGCCGAAACCGCCATCGGGAAGACGTTGCATTTTAAGGGCAACGTCTTCGTCGGCGGTGACAGGACGGTGCATCACCATTGTGACGCTCTCGAGCGGGATCGGGTCGCCGCTCGTATCGAGAAGGCGGTAGGTGATTGCGTCTCCGTCGACGGAAAGCTCGCCCTTCCAGCCGAGTGCTGCCTGCTGGCGGCCTTCTTCCGCGCGCTCGTTGAAGGTCTGGCTCGCCACATAGGTGTTTTTGACAATCAGGCCGGTCCAGCTCGACTGCGCGTAAAAGGCCATTGTCAGATTGACCGTGATGATGACCCCGAAGAAGGCGACCATGATGGCGAGCATGTGCCAGCCGGTGAATTCCTTCTGTTTCTGCACTTTGCCGCTCATCGTGAACCCTCCGGGATGTTGAAGCTTGCCCTGTAGACATCGCTTTCGAAACTTGCCTTGTCTTCGACGACGAAGCGGAATGATGTCCCCGCCTCGCTCACGCGGTCTGCCGGCAGGGTGACGAAGATGCGCACCTCGCGCAGACGATCCGGATCGACAGGCACGGCTGCAGAACGGTCGTCCGGCTGGTCGAGCCCGACCACATTCATGGTTGCGCCGGTGAGGCCTTCGAGTGACACGAGGATCACGCGCGGTTCCGGGATCATGTTCAAGAGCTTGACTGTATACCCGTTGCGCACCGAACCATCCGACAGAAGCACATATTGCGGATTTCGGTCGTGGAGTACGTTGACCTCCAGCCGGTCGCGCGTCAGCAGGGCATAGAGCATGACAAGCCCGACAAGAGACCAGGCGCCGAAATAGACGAAGGTGCGCGGGCGAAAAATCTTGCGCCAGCGGAAATGCGCGACCTGATCGGAGAGCCCGCCGCTTTCCCGGCGCACGCGGTCGGGATTGATGGTCTCCGTGCCGCCCGCCGTGGCCAGCGCCATATTGGCGTTGTAGTCGGAAAGCGTGGCGTAGGAGATGAGACCGCGCTCGCGCCCGAGCTTGTCCATCACGCCGTCGCAGGCATCGATGCACAGCGCGCAGGTGATGCATTCGAGCTGCTGGCCGTCGCGGATGTCGATGCCCATGGGGCAGACGGCAACGCACGCATTGCAGTCCACGCAGTCGCCCACGGTCTTGCCCTCGGCTGCCGCCTTCTTGGCATGGCGCGAGCGGGGTTCGCCGCGCCAGTCATTGTAGGTGACGGTGAGCGAATTTTCGTCCAGCATGGCGGCCTGAATGCGCGGCCACGGGCACATATAGGTGCAGACCTGCTCGCGCATGAGGCCACCGAACAGATAGGTGGTTGCGGTAAGAACGGCGATGGTCATGTAGGCAACTGGCGCAGCCTGAGCCGTTGCGATATCGACCAGAAGCGACGGTGCGTCGGCGAAATAGAAGACCCAGGCGCCACCGGTCGCCACGGCGATAAGCACCCAGATCAGGTGCTTTGCGGTTCGTTTGGCGAGCTTGCTGGCGGAGAACGGTGCGGCATCGAGCTTGATGCGGGCATTGCGGTCGCCTTCGATGGCGCGCTCGACCACGAGGAAGAGGTCGACCCAGACGGTCTGCGGGCAGGTATAGCCGCACCATGCCCGGCCCACCGTGGATGTGATCAGGAAGAGGCCGATGCCGGCCATGACAAGCAGACCGGCGACATAGAAGAATTCCTGCGGCCAGATCTCGATGAAAAAGAAATAGAACCGCCGGTTGGCGAGATCGACAAGGACAGCCTGGTCGGGCGCGTAGGGACCGCGATCCCAGCGCAGCCATGGCGTCAGATAGTAGATGCCGAGCGTGACGAACATGATCAGCCACTTGAAGCGGCGGAACTGCCCGGATGCGCGTTTCGGGAAGATTTTCTTGCGCGGAGCGTAGAGCGGCTGGCGTTTTCCGGCAGTGTTTACCGCTTCGGCGTCGATGCGCTCGACTGCATCTCCCGAGGCGGTGTTGCTGGCTGCGGTTTCGGTGGCAAGTGTCATTTCGGCGGCTCGCAAACTGCTCTGTGAGCGTACTGTCTAGTCGCCGGAAACATCTCGGGCATTGATCCCGATCAAAGCGGGAGGCTGGGAGGCCGAACCCCGGCCTGTTTGGCCGGGATTCGCTGTGCGTGTGGGCGTGTCTATTCGCCACCGCCGAGCGAATAGACGTAGACCGAAAGCTGCTTGACCGTCGAGTCGCCAAGCCGCTCCTGCCAGGCCGGCATGACGCCGTGTCTGGGCTGGCGCACCTGTGCTGCGATCTGGGCTTCGCTGGAACCGTAGAGCCAGATCGCATCGGCAAGGTTCGGTGCGCCGAAGGTGACGTCGCCCTCACCGGCATCGCCATGGCAGGAGGCGCAATTGTCCGCGTAAACCTGCGCACCTGCTTCGGCCAGAGCCGGATCGGACGGCGTTCCGGTGAAGGAGACGACATGGGCCGCCACCTGGCGTATCTCCTCACCGCTCAGAATATCGCCGAAGGCCGGCATTTCGCCAAAGCGCGTGTCGTCGTCGCCGTCAAACCTGACACCGTGCGCGATCGTCTGGTGGATGGCTTCAATGTCGCCGCCCCACAGCCAGTCGTCGTCGTTCAGGTTCGGATAACCGGCGGAACCCTGCGCGCCGGATCCATGGCACTGCGAGCAGTTGACCTTGAAAGCGGCGTCACCGGCTGCGGTGGCAAAACGGCGCAGCGTCTCGTCGGCGAGGATTTCATCCAGCGGCTTTTCAGCGATGGCTGCGCGCAAATCTGCCTGCTCAGCCGAGACGGCGTCCATGGTGGTGGTGAGCTCCTGACGGCTCGAATAGCCGAGAACGCCCTTGGTGGCGTCGCTGATCAACGGCCATGCCGGATAGGCGATCGTGTAGCCGATGGACCAGACGATGGTGGCGTAGAAGGTCCACACCCACCAGCGGGGCATGGGATTGTCGAGCTCGCGAATACCGTCCCACTCATGGCCGGTGGTCGAGACGCCCGAGACCTCGTCGATATGTTTGTTCTCACTCATCTCAATCGTCCTTCAGCGGGATGCGTGCGGCTTCATCGGCGCTCTTCCTGCTTCCGGGGCGGAAGGCAAAAAGAACCGTGCCGACGAAGAAGAGGGCCATGAAGAGAAGGCCCCAGCTATCGGCGAACTGGCGGAGCGCGGTATAGGCTTCCATGATCTTTCCTCCTCAGCGATAGCCGGCGGCTTCGTCATAGGTCGAGAAATCGACCAGCGTGCCGAGCATCTGCAGATAAGCGACGAGCGCATCCATTTCGGTGAGCGCATCGGGGTTGCCGTCGAAATCGCCGAGCACCGCCTTGGGATAGCGTTCTTCGAGACCGGATGTGTCCGCGTTGGGGTCGGCCTGGGCGCGAATATCCGCATTGGCGTTGGCGATCATGTCTTCCGTATAGGGAACGCCGACACGCAGATTGGCGATCAGCTCGGTCGAGAAATCGTTGATCTCCAGCGGCGTGTCCTTGAGGAAGGCGTAGCTGGGCATGATCGATTCCGGCACCACGGAGCGCGGCTCGATCAGGTGATCCACATGCCATTCATTGGAGTAGCGGGCACCGACACGGGCGAGATCCGGGCCCGTGCGTTTCGACCCCCACTGGAAGGGATGATCGTACATGGATTCGGCGGCGAGGCTGTAATTGCCGTAGCGCTCCACCTCGTCGCGGAAGGGACGGATCATCTGGCTGTGGCAGGTGTAGCAACCCTCGCGGATGTAGATGTTGCGACCGGCCAGCTCCAGCGGTGAATAGGGGCGCATGCCCTCTACCTTCTCGATCGTGTTCTCCAGATAGAACAGAGGCACGATCTCGACGATGCCGCCGATTGTCACCACCAGGAACGACCCGACCAGAAGGAGCGTGGCGTTCTTTTCGATGATCTTGTGTTTGTCCAGCAATGCCATCGTCAGGGCTCCTTAACCGGCACTTTGAAGGGAAGGGGCGGGTTGGGCGACGGCGCCACCGATCGGCGCTTCCTTGCGCTCATGGCCAAGGATGGTCATGGCCAGATTGTAGGCCATGACGAGACCGCCAAGCAGGAAGAGCACACCGCCGAGCGCGCGCACCACATAGTAGGGGTGCATGGCGGCCACGGTTTCGGCGAACGAGTAAACCAGGAAGCCCTGATCGTCGTATTCGCGCCACATCAGGCCCTGCTGGATGCCCGACACCCACATGACGGCCGCGTAGACGACGATTCCGAGGGTTGCGAGCCAGAAGTGCCAGGTGACGAGCCGCAGCGAATAAAGCCGCTCGCGGTTCCACAGTTTCGGCACGAGATAGTAGAGCGCGCCGAAGGTGATCATGCCGACCCAGCCGAGCGCGCCGGAGTGGACGTGACCGATGGTCCAGTCGGTGTAGTGCGACAGCGAGTTGACCGCCTTGACCGACATCAGCGGGCCTTCGAAGGTGGACATGCCGTAGAAGGCGACGGCCAGAACCATCATGCGGATGATCGGGTCGGTGCGCAGCTTGTCCCAGGCGCCCGAAAGCGTCATCAGGCCGTTGATCATGCCGCCCCAGGAGGGCATCCACAGCATGATGGAGAACACCATGCCGAGCGTCTGTGCCCAGTCGGGCAGGGCGGTGTAGTGGAGATGGTGCGGGCCGGCCCAGATATAGAGGAAGATCAGCGCCCAGAAGTGGATGATCGACAGGCGGTAGGAATAGACCGGGCGGTTCACCTGTTTGGGAATGAAGTAGTACATCATGCCCAGGAATCCGGCGGTCAGGAAGAAGCCCACCGCATTATGGCCATACCACCATTGCGTCAGCGCATCCTGCACGCCGGCGAAAAGCGAGTAGCTCTTGGAACCGAAGGGCGAGACCGGAACCGCCAGGTTGTTCACCACATGCAGCATGGCGATGGTCACGATGAACGACAGGTAGAACCAGTTCGCCACATAGATATGCGGCTCCTTGCGCCTTAGGATCGTGCCAAGGAAGACGATGAGATAGGCGACCCAGACGATGGTGAGGAACAGGTCCACATACCATTCGGGCTCTGCATATTCACGGCTCTGGGTGATGCCGAGCAGATAGCCGGTCGCCGCCATGACGATGAAGAGCTGATAGCCCCAGAACACGAACCAGGCGAGATTGCCGCCGAAGAGGCGGGCCCGGCAGGTGCGCTGCACCACATAGAAGGACGTGGCGATGAGCGCGTTGCCGCCGAAGGCGAAGACGACGGCGGATGTGTGCAGCGGGCGCGTGCGGCCGAAATTGAACCAGGGCTCGATGTTGAGGTCCGGGTAGGCGAGCTGCAGTGCGACCAGAACGCCGACGAGGAACCCGACAATGCCCCACAGCGTCGTTGCGATGACGCCATAGCGCACCGGGCCATCCATATAGGCGTCAGTGTCGGGCCTTAACGGGATTGATGCTGCCCCCGCGGGCGCGAAGCGCGTGTTGCGCATCAATACGATCGCCGATCCTAGCAGGACAAAGAACAGGACCCACATATGGGCCTGAAAGGCTGAATCCTGCGCCAGACCCGCAGCGGCCAGTGCTGCAAACGCAGCCAGGCTGACCAGTACGATCTCGGTGCCAAATCTCATTGCTGTTTCCCCAGTTCAGAAAAGCTTGCGGGAATCCGTTCCCCGATTCTCACGCGTCACACTTCGGGCAATGGGGGCAGGCGCGCCTTGATCTGCGTCAAAGCCTGCTCTGCCGTGGCGTGAAAAGACACGTTGCGAAGACACGTGGCAAAGACGAGGATGTTTGCGGAATGGTTGCGATGCAGCGCGCAGGAGGACAGGTCAGCGGAACCGGGCCCGCCGCCCGCTATGCGGAGGCGGTGCCGCGCTATACGAGCTATCCCACCGCGCCGCATTTTCATGCGGGCGTGACTGGCGAAACGTTTCGCGGCTGGCTGGCCGAGACGGGTCAAGGGGACGATCTCTCGCTCTATGTCCACATCCCGTTCTGCGACCGGCTGTGCTGGTTCTGCGCCTGCCACACAAAGATGACGCGCCGCTATGAGCCCGTGGCTGCCTTTCTCGATGCGCTTTTCTGCGAGATCCGCACGGTCGGTGAAGTTCTGAACAGGCGCGGGCGGGTCCGTGCGCTCCATTTCGGCGGCGGCTCGCCAACCATGCTGCGCGCCGACGACATTGTGCGGTTGGGCAGCGCGCTCAAAACGGCCTTCAATTTTGCCGACAATGCCGAAATCAGCGTGGAACTAGACCCCAACGACATGGACGAGGCGCGCTTCGACGCGCTCGCCGAAATCGGCATGACGCGCGCGAGCCTCGGTGTTCAGGACTTCGACCCGCGGGTCCAGAAGGCAATCAATCGCGAACAGACATTTGAACAGACGAAAGCGGTGGTGGATGGCGTGCGGGCGCGGGGTGTGCGGTCGGTCAATCTCGACCTGCTCTACGGTCTGCCGCACCAGACGCGCGAGAGCGTCGCCGACACGATCCGCCAGGCGCTGACGCTTTCGCCGGATCGGATCGCGCTTTTCGGCTATGCGCATGTGCCGTGGTTCAAGAAGCATCAGACCATGATCGACGAGGCCTGGCTGCCTGGGCCTGAGGAGCGCTTTGAGCAGCAGCAGGAGACAGCGCGCATCATTCGGGAAGCGGGCTATGAAACGATCGGGCTTGACCATTTTGCAAAGCCGGACGACCCGCTCGCCACGGCCGCGCGGGAGGGGCGGCTCAACCGGAACTTTCAGGGCTATACCGAGGATGCGTGCCGCAGGCTGATTGGCGTCGGCCCCTCATCGGTGTCGCGTCTGCCACAGGGCTATGCCCAGAACACACCGGCCAGTGCGCAGTATGAAAGGATCGTTGCGAGCGGCGGTCTCGCAACGGCACGCGGGATCGAACTGAGCGCGGAAGATCACGCCCGTGCCTGGGTGATCGAGCGGCTGATGTGCGATTTCGCGTTTTCAGGCGATGAAGCCGTGCGCCGGTTTGGCGAATGCGGCCGCAGGATCGTTGCCGAAGCGCGCGCCCGATTGCAGGAACCGGGCAGTGCTGCAGGCCTGGTCGAGGAGGCGGGTGTTTTCACCGTTCGCGATGACGCGCGGCCGCTCGTACGTTCCACGGCAGCCCTGTTCGACCAGTATCTTAAGCAGGGCGGAGCGCGCCATTCCGCTGCGGTGTGATGCGTGTGGCTTCGCGCCTGATCGCATTTTTCCGTGCTTACGCAGCGATATTTGAGCGAGCGCAAATCCTGACCCTAGATCGCCGTGCGTCCATCCGGACGCACAAAGGACGATCTAAACGATTGATGGAGCATCGGAATAATCCGAAAACCGGATTCTACTTTTCGGTCCGATACTCTGGGGAACGCGATAAACAGATTGTGGGCGCGGGACGAGGTCAACTCAGAAAGCGCTTTTTGGAATTGCCGTCGTGCCGGAATTGCCGTCGTGTTCAACCACTGGCGGCGCGGCGCGACGGCGGCCGGGCGGATTCGGGGGAAGCATCCGCCCGGCTTTTCTTGCCACATGGTGTTCGAAAAAAAACTCGAACCACCGTTCGGACAGGTTTTCAGACTGGATTGAATGCTGAATTGCCGCGCATGCGACTGGAACTGTCAGGCGTTTGTGCCGGGCCGATCGCTATGGGCATTTTCCCGGGCGGTCCGGGCCGTCGCCTCGAAGACTTTGGCGTTGGGGCAGAATGAGGGAGGCGTGCGCGCTGTTTCGCCTGCTGTTGCAGCCAGCCATGTCTCGCAGGAATCTGCATTGCGGCACAGGCCGCAGGACCGAATCGCCGAGGCAAGCGTGAGGCCAAGACGCTCTGCGGCCAGTCGCTGGATATCGACATCGCAGCGATCCATCATCTTGCCCATCAGCTTTGCACGGGCTTCGATGTTTTTCGAAATGCGCGTCATGAGCATAATCCTCTGTGATCGCCCAGTCTGATGGCTGTTCGGCGGGGCGTCTTTGCGCTGGATCAAACGTCGTGCAGGAAAAGCGACTGTCCACCACGCCCCGCGTCAGCACGTCACTTGCGGTATGTCTCTGCGATCGAAATAATGCATGAGACAAGGCACTGCGTGCGAAGGGGCGAGCGTGAGTCCTGAATTCGATCTGGCTGAGCCGGCCCGCCGTGCCGGCGTGACGGGGTACGCCATAGCAATCGGCGGAAGCGTTGTGTTGCTGGCGGCGCGGCTCTGGCTGGGCACAGCCTTCGGCGACACGTGGATTTTGTTTCTGGCGTCTCTCATTGCACTTTATGCGTCCATCTTCGGCGGTCGCACAGCAGGCCTTGTGGCTGTCGCACTGACTGCGTGCGCCATCGCTCTCATTGGTGTTCTGGCGGCATTGCCGCTCTCGATTCCTGCCTTTGCTGCGCTGATTGCGTTTCTCGTGCTGCTCGCCCATGTGGGCGGCGCTTATTTTAATGCCCAGGGCGCGGGCCGACAGGTTCGCCGGCAACTGGCGGCACGGGACGCGCATCTGAGTTCCATTCTCGACACTGTGCCGGATGCCACGGTGGTGATTGATGACAAGGGGATCATGATTTCGTTCAACCGGGCTGCGGTGCGCCAGTTCGGCTACACGGAAGAAGAAGCACGCGGCCGCAACGTCAGCATGCTCATGCCGGAGCCGTATCAGGGGCAGCATGACGGTTATATCGAGCGCTACAAACGCACGGGCGAGCGGCGGATCATCGGTATCGACCGAATGGTCGTCGGGCGCCGCAAGGATGGTTCGACCTTCCCGATGAAGCTTGCGGTGGGCGAAATGCAAAGCGGCGGGCACACCTATTTCACCGGCTTCATACGCGATCTGACGGAACGGGCCGAGACCGAGGCGCAGATGGAGCAGGTTCAGGCCGAACTTGCCAGGCTCGCGCGGCTCAACGAGCTCGGGGAGATGGCCTCGACGCTCGCTCATGAGCTGAACCAGCCGCTCTCCGCCGTCTCGAACTATGTGCAGGGCTGCAAGCGCCTCCTGAACGACCTCGACCACCCTGTTGCCGAGCGGATGCGCGACGCTCTTGAAGAAACCACGAGGCAATCGCTGCGTGCGGGGCAGATTATCCGCCATCTGCGTGAGTTCGTGACGCGCGGCGAAAGCGTAAAGCAGGCGGAGAACCTGCAGAACCTTGTCGAGGAGGCTGCTGCGCTGGCGCTGATGGGTTCTCGCGAGCTTGGCATCCACACGGTGTTCGAGTTCGAGCCGGGGCTCGGAGACGTTTTTGTGGACAGGGTGCAGATCCAGCAGATCCTGATCAACCTTATGCGCAACGCAATGGAAGCCATGCGCGAGAGCACGCAGCGCGAGCTCCGGGTTTCAGTCGCATCTGATGGAGCCGGCGCAATCGATATCGATGTGTCGGATACGGGCTCCGGGGTGCCGGACGAGATCGCCGAAAGCCTGTTCAAGCCCTTTGTCTCCTCCAAGCGTGGCGGCATGGGGGTCGGCCTTGCCATCTCCAAGAGAATTGCGGAAGCCCATGGCGGTATGCTGAGGCTGATCGAAAGCTCAGGGGAAGGTGCCACCTTCCGTTTCACACTGCCGGCACTGAAAGAACAGGAATTGCAGAATGCCTGAAAACGTGGTGATCCACATTGTCGATGACGAAGAACCGGTTCGCAAGTCGCTGGCCTTTCTGCTCACCATGTCCGGCCACGCAGCGCGGGTGCACAGCTCGGCGACCGAGTTTCTCAAGAGCGCGCCCGGCCTGCGGAACGCCTGCCTGATCACCGATTTGAGAATGCCCGACATGAGCGGCGTCGAACTGCTGCGCCGGCTGGGCCAGGATGGAAACATGCTGCCGACCATTGTCATCACCGGGCATGGGGACGTGCCGATGGCCGTGGAGGCCATGAAGGCCGGGGCGCTGGATTTCATCGAAAAGCCCTTCTCCGACGACGTGCTGATGGAAGCCGTTTCACGGGCCATCCAGCAGCTGGAAACGAGGCCGCAGGCAGACGCGGATGCCGGTATGGTGCGCGAGCGGGTCCTGCAGCTTTCCGAGCGCGAGCAGCAGGTCATGCATCGCATCGTCGCCGGCCTGCCCAACAAGACGATCGCCTTCGAACTCGACATTTCGCCCAGGACCGTTGAAGTGCACCGGGCCAATGTGATGGCCAAGATGCAGGCCAGAAATCTGCCGGAGCTGGTGCGGATGGCCCTGCTGGCCGGCGATACCGCGCACTGACAAACATCATTCATGCGGCATTTTGATCCAGCGCAATGCGCTGTGGTCGACCCTGGCTGACATTGCGTGCTGCCGTGGCGGATGGTGCGCATTCTCCCGGTAGTGAGGAGATGCCGGTGTGGTTGGAACGATTCTCGTGGTGGCGCCTGATTCCGCCTTTCGCCTGTCGCTCCGTTTCATGCTTGAAACGGAGGGGTTCGATGTCGTCGTGCCGGACAGTCTTGAGGAAGCCGGGCGCCTGCGCGCGGATGCGGACTGCATGATTGTCGACCATGACATTCTCATCGAGGCGGGAATGCCGATTGCCCGGCTTGCCGCAGATGAAGGCCCGTTTGTTCTTCTCGCGGACACGCTTCAGGAAATGCCGCAGGCCGAGCACATGCGCACTGTTGAAAAACCACTTCTGGGCAGCGCAGTGGTAAATGCGGTTCAGGCGCTTCTGGAGGGGGCGGGCCACGGGGAAAAGCCGGCGCTACGTAGATTCCCGTAGGGGAAAAACCGAATTTCGCGCGGCCTGCGATCGCGGCACATAGGGACCGTCACATGACGGAGGCACCCATGTTTGCACAGGCCGCAACCGCCCAAACGCTCAATGTTCCTTTCGGCGCAGGCCGGCATCACGCCGAGGCGCGCAGGACGCCCGCATCCTTTTCGCCTGATCAGCCTCACCAGGTTGTTTTCTACGATGCCAACGAAGAGATATATGCACAGGGCGAGCAGGCCAGTGCGCTCTATCAGGTCGAGTTTGGCGCGGTTCGTCTCTACCGCCTTCTTGCCGACGGCCGGCGTCAGATCAGTGCCTTCCACATCGCCGGTGAGGTTTTCGGTTTCGAGGCCGACGGCCAGCATCATTTTTTCGCCGAGGCTGTGGGCCATGCGGGCATCCGTGTTTTCCGGCAGCCGGCGAGCGAGACCAACTGGCGCCAGACGCTGGATGCCGCTCTGGCCGCACTGGTGCGGGCCCAGGAGCACTTGCTCGTGATCGGCCGGCAGAACGCCGCCGAGCGCGTTGCCGCGTTCCTGCTCGACATGATGGAACGCCAGAACAGCGACCGCGAGGTGCAGCTTGCAATGTCGCGCACCGACATTGGCGACTATCTCGGCCTGACGATCGAAACCGTGTCCCGGACCTTTTCGAAATTCAAATCCAGGGGGCTCGTGCGTCTGGCGAACACACGCACAGTGGAAGTGATCGATGCCGGCGCGCTCAGAACGATGTGTGACTGAGGGGGGAACCAAACGGGGATGAAGCCTACAGCTTCATATCATCTATTCGGTTCCGTCGCTTATCGATTTTTCATCCACATATTGTACTCGCGAAAGACATCTTTCACGGGCCCAATCGCCTGAATTTCACCTTGGTCCAGCCATGCGAGTTTATCCACCCAGTCTTCCAGCACCCGTTGGGAATGACTGGCCAACATCAGAATTTTCGCTCTCTCGACGAGTTGTTTTTGAAGTCCACTGACCGTGGTGTTCATTGACGGGTCTGCGACGTTGATCCACTCATCCATGATGAGAATTTCACCCCGTACAAGTCTTAGGAGACTCATAACCAGTCGCGAGCGCATTCCCGCCGAGTAGCTGCGCATAGGCAACTCGAAGTAACCCCCGAGCCCGGAAAGCTCCTTCACCTCATCAATATAGCTGGCGATCGCACTCTGTGGCACGCCCATGTAGAGGCACTTCAATTCGGTGTTCTGACGCCCGGTCAGTGTTTGCTGGAGACCTGACCCCAAGGCAAACTGGGGGCTGACGCGGCCTTCGATGGTAACCTTGCCTTCCTGAGCGGCAAGCGCGCCAGCGCACAGTTTGAGCAATGTGGATTTTCCTGAGCCGTTGATTCCTACCAGGCCGAGACGGTCACCATCCTTCAGCAACAATGAAACATTTTTCAGGGCTGTTATCTCTAGATATCGCCGACCGACGATAATCTGTGCGCCAACAGAACCGCGCTCCAAGCTGCCGTCTGGGTGCCGCTGCTTTCGGAGGAAGTAGCTCACGCTGGCTTCCTGAATGTCGATTCTGGCCATGGTGCTATTTCAAGTTCCGAACGAAAGCATGCGAGTAACGATACGCGATATAACCGGTGAGGCACAACACTGCAGAAATTGCCAGGCAAACAACCCAAGCCGTTGTCTCGATTGGTGAAATGCCAAAAACCTGGCGCGACAGCGATAAGTAGTATGCCGCCGGATTATATTGAACCAAAAGCGACCTCAATCCGTTGGAACTTTCGTTTGCACTCCAAAAAACAGGCGAAGCAAAAAACATAAATCTTACGCCAACATTAAATATAGAGCGTGTATCAGGAAAAAAAATTACAGTAATGTTAACTATATATGAGGCCGCGAATGATGTTATGGATGTTAGTGCAATAAATGCAGGAAAAAGAAGTATAGACGACAAAAAATCTCCTGGAGAAAATATTATCATAATAAACATTATTAAAATAACGTTTATAAAATACTCAAAGAGGCGATCAACGATGTTCTTAGAAAAAAGACCAACTAGTGTGAGATTGTTGTGTATTGCAAAATCAAACTTGGTTTGTATAATGTCGGTACTTCCGGTTATTGTGCTGGATATGAGGCTCCAGAAGACGTAGCCAGCTAGAACATAAAGAAAAAAACTCATAGGATCTAGCGTGTCAGAATGACGAAAAATCAGCGCAAGTGTCGCCGAGAATATTAGCGAAGAAAGCGGAATCCATAGAATCCCGAGATATGCACCTCGGTTGCGTGATTTCGCTTCGATATAACTGATGTGGAAGAAGCGAACCGCGCCAGATATGTACGGTCTAATGCTTTTCCAAATGTTCATCAGAAAACTATCCAGTACTCTTTGCAAATTTCGCTGAAGCCGTTGCGGCATGTAGTAACGGCGGAATGTGGCGCCAGGAGTTCGTTTCTGGAAGCGCCGGGAAACCAAGATTCAGGTGAACGACCGATTTTCCACCTTCTTTCAATTCCTATTTTACGTGCCTGCACAATTGAACTCAATCGTCAGACCGCTGGCGCCATATCCGTCCTTTGAGCTAGTTATCCCTTAGCGCGTGACCGCTGCAATGATCTTTTCTTGCGTCTGTTCGTCAAGGTAGGCATGCATTGGAAGGCTGACTACGCGCGTTGCAATGTCTTCGCTCACGGGTAAGCCTTCCGGGTCAGCCGGAAAGGCTCGGTATGCTTTCTGTTGATGAAGGGGGAGAGGATAGTAGATTGCGGTCGGAACGCCGGCGTCCCGGGCTCGCGCTTGCAATGACGCGCGATCAGCTTCCGAAGCCATGGTCAGAGTATACTGTGCCCAAACGCTTTTCAGTCCGTCAGGGGTTTCTGGAACTGTAAAATCCGCGGACAAACCTGCGTTGTAGATCTCCGCAACTTTTTGACGGCTAACGATTTCTTCTGGATAAATCGCCAGCTTTTCAATCAGGATCGCAGCCTGAAGTGTATCAAGACGGCTGTTCATTCCAATACGTTCGTTGTCGTATTTGTGCTGCCCTTTGCCGTGTACGCGAAGAGATTCAATATGATCTGCTAAACTCTCATCGTCGGTGAACAGTGCGCCGCCGTCGCCGTAGCAACCAAGCGGCTTAGCCGGAAAAAAGGAGGTTGTCGTGATATCGGCAATCGATCCGACCATGCGCCCCTTATACTGCCCGCCAAAGCCTTGCGCGCTATCACCGATGATCGTCATGCCGTTTTCACGAGCGATCGCGATGATTGAATCGTAATCCGCAGGTAGCCCGAACAAATCAACGGGGATGACGCAGGCAGGTCTCAGCCCATTCTCGCGCGCGAAAACAATGGCCCGTTTCAGACTCGCTGGGTCCATGTTGAACGTATTGGGCAGGCAGTCGACAAACACCGGTGTCGCATTCACATACGGCACCACTTCGGCCGTCGCAGCAAAAGTGAACGACGGAACAAAGACGGCATCATTGGGGCCGACCTTTAGTGCCATTAGCGCCAGTTGCAGCGCGTCGGTGCCGTTCGCACAGGTGAGGCAGTGCTTCGCGCCACAAAAATCTGCTAGTTTGTCCTCGAGTTCCTTAACCTGCGCGCCCATGATGTAGGCGCCTTCATCGAGAACGCGGGCAATGGCACTATCCAGCTTTGAACGGATGCGTGCCTGTTGGGCTGCGAGATCAATAAACGCTATGGACATATTGGGTGTTTTCCCGAAAGAGAAGGTTGGTGCACCGGTTTTAGCTTGGATGTGCAATGGCTCAGAGGTGCGATCCGGTCGTATTTAGCTTGCTAAAGCGATGTCAGCAAGCCAACTAGTCTAACCCCGTTTAACCAGTCGAAGTCGATGCAGCCTATCCAAGCGGATTGCGTGTTGATGTTGGCTTCTGGCGATGCTTCTTTGGGCGCCAGCGTTGTCACCGATCAGCGCTGGGACCATTTTATCCGACAGGCTGGAAGGTATAGTTTCCCAGTATGCATGTTTGGTATTTGAATCACTACGCTGGCGGGCCTGGTATCGGCAAGTTTATGCGCGCATATCACCTAGGCTGTGCGTGGGTTGAAGCCGGGCATGAAACCACTGTCTTTGTCGCACAATATCATCATCAACTGGAAAGCCACGCGGGTCTCGCGCCGGAGAATATCGTCAATGGTGTTCGCTATGTCGCATTACCCGCCCGCCGATATGAAGGAAATGGCGTTGGCCGTCTCCTGAACATGGCGGACTACTGCTTCTCTGCGTTCCGATTGGCCTGGCGACGGGATATCGACCCGCCTGATGTCGTCATCGCATCGTCGCCACATCCATTCGCCGTGGTGCCAGCCTGGTGGCTGGCTCGCCGGCATCGAGCAAAGCTCGTTTTCGAGATGAGGGACATTTGGCCGCTATCTGTTGTGGAAATCAACGGAACAAGTGCATGGCATCCATTCGTAATTGTGTGCGGTATGGTGGAACGCTTCGCCTACAGGGTTTCAGATCTTGTGGGGTCACTGCTTGCAGGGGCACACGAGCACATTCAGACGATTGTTCAAACGCCACCCAACTTTGTTTATGTGCCAAACGGGACAAACACTGGGAAATTTGTAGGCGCAAAACCCACAAGCACCTTCGGAGCCGAGGCATTTTCCAATATCGAAGCCTGGCGTCGCGAAGGACGCTTGATAGTAATACACCCTGGGGCTCAGGGGGTACCCAACGCGCTTGATCGTCTTCTGAACGCGATTTCATTTCTGAAAGAGCAGGGGGTATCGGAAGAACTGGGCGTAATGCTCGTCGGTGAAGGCAGGGAGACCAATAAGCTCAAGGCTTTCGCTGTCGAGAGAGCGTTGGATAACGTCGTCTTTTGTCCGACCGTTCCCTATGAGGAAGCGGTTTGGTTGATCAGACATTCAGACGTTGGATATGCCGGTGCGAGGGATATCCCGAGCGTCTACAGATACGGAATCAGTTTCAATAAGATCATGGATTTCATGCAGGCGGCATTGCCGATTATACTGCCGATCAAAGCATCATATAATCCCGTCTCTGATGCTCAGTGCGGTATCGTAACGGGGAGTGATCGGGCCCGTGATATTGCTGATGCTATTTTGTCGCTGAAAGCTCTCACGCCTGCCCAACGAGCTGAAATGGGAGAGCGTGGACGCAGATATGCTGCTCAAGTTCATGATTATGACCGGATCGCAGCAAACTACATCGTCGCCATCGAACGCGCCTGAGGTCTGACTGTTATACAGTGGCCCGCCTGGAAAATAGAAGCGGCTCCACTTGTATCTTGTCCCTGCGGCGAACAGGCCCTCGAGAGGCCCACACCGCGCTACGAGACGCGCTTCAACGTATTCTCATCAATCTGCTGGTAGCGCTCTCCGGTTCTGGCGCAGATGAGATCCTCACCCAGAATTTCTCCGGCACGAGACACCCATCCGATACGGCGAGCCGGGACACCGGCCATCAATGCGTATGCTGGAACAGGCTTTGTCACCACTGCACCGGCGGCGACAAGGCAATATTCACCCAGTTCGTTGCCGCAGACGATAGTGGCGTTCGCACCGATCGTGGCCCCGCGTCTCACAGTTGTCTGACGAAATTCGTCCTTTCGCGCAACCACTGCCCGAGGATTTATGACGTTGGTGAAGACGCAGGAGGGACCACAGAAAACATCGTCCTCCAACACGACGCCCTTATAAAGCGAGACGTTGTTTTGGATTTTGCAGTTGTTTCCTACAGAAACCTCGGGCCCGATCATGACATTCTGTCCGATCGAGCAGGCTGAACCGATCTGGCTGCCGGTAAGGATATGGCAAAAATGCCATACTTTGGTTCCCCGGCCCAAGACAACGCCATCATCTATGTAGGAGCTTTCGTGAACAAAGAAAGCAGTATCAGTCATCCTCAGAGCCCTCGTGATTGCTGAAACTCAAGATTTCTCTGGAGTGCGCTTTCCGCTCGCTCGAGAACGGTCAGAACACGCAGCCCCTCGTCTCCGTCTGTTCTGGGCCTCTGTTTCCCATCGATGCATTGAGCGAAATGCAGACATTCGCTCTTTAGAGGCTCTGCTGGTTCCACCTCTACCGTTTCGGCATCCGCTTTCTGCGGAATCGGGACGGGACCGCTTGTGTCGAAACTGTGCCGATAGAGTTTCAGTTTCTCCGACCAGTTGGGATTGCTGTCTTCGAATACCGCCATGGCTTTGCTGCCGATTACCGTGAGGCGCTGTTCCTTGAATGGGTGCATCCAGCAGGTTTGAATATGGGCACTGCCCCCGCTTGGAAAATGCATCTGAGCGGTCACAATATCCGCGATACCGTGGGTAAAGGAGGTATTTCCCTGTGCGCTCACATGGGAGGGCTCTTCGTTGAAAATGCCAAGCAGCATCGAAATATCGTGCGGGGCAAAGGACCAAAGAACGTTCTCTTCTATGCGAAATTTTCCGAGCGACATGCGATTGGAGTACGCGTATAGAATTCGCCCCAATGCACCGTCTTCCACGAGCTCTCTCAGTTTGCGGTAGATTGGGTGATACTGAAGGAGATGACCGACCATCAGAACAAGCCCTTTTTCTTCTGCAAGGGCACATAATGCGCGAGCATCGTCGGCTTTCAATGCAAGTGGTTTCTCTACGAAAACATGCTTTCCCGCTTGAAGGGCCGCCGCTGCATGATCGAAGTGCATTTCTGCAGGAGATGCGATCGACAGCCCGTCTATACCCGGATCAGCAAGGACTTCATCCAAAGACGCCGCAGCCACGCCAAGCGTGCCGGCCGCGTTCTGGGCAGCTCCCGGATCGGGGTCGATAACAGCCTTGAGAAAGCCGAGCTCAGCAAGGTTGCGGGCGATGTTCTTGCCCCAGTAACCGTAGCCCATGTGAGCAATCGATGGCATAAGCGCTCCTGTATTAGATTAGAGAATAACGGGTCGAGAATGAAGTGAGTAAATTAAAAATATTAATTTGAAAAATTCATAAGTTTAATTAACTTTATTAGATTTTATCGCCTTTGATGTTATTGATTCATAGTAATTCATTAGTTTATCTTCCTCTGTTTTCCAATTGTATATGGTTTCAACGGCTTGGCGACCGTTGGCACCCATTCGACGCGCCTCTTCCGGGTGTTCGATAAAGTAATTCATCGCCCGAGCAATTTCCTCGGGTGAGTGGGGATCGACGCAAATTCCACAATCGTTTTGGTTGACTATATGCCGCCACAGAGGAAAATCAGACGCGATAACCGGTATTCCGGCCGCCATGTACTCAAACATTTTCACTGGGAGGGCGTGCAGGTAGCTTGGCGTGGGATGCAGAGTAACCAAGCCGGCGATAGAATGACTGAGCAACTCCCGCACGTCTTCCCTTTCGAGGAAGCCATGTACCTTTATGCGCCCTCCGCTATGAATTTCACGACGCAGGCTTTCATCACCAATTGGCCCCGCGATGTTTATCGTGATATTCGATTTTACAAGTTGGCTAGCATTCACGATTTCTCTAAAACCGCGCGTCAGGCTAATTGACCCGATATAGGAAATTTGAGCTTCTCTTTGCGTTACTGAATTATCAAAGCTGCCGAACTCATCCAGGATGGGAAAGTTGTTTACATCGATGCTTTCGATATTCTGCTTGAGAAACGTGTCGCGGATATGAGGAGTGGCGGAGACTACCCCATCCAACCGTCTGCAGAAGTGATACTGCAACTTGGCAGCCAGAGCGGCAACAGGTATGCGCATTCGATGATTTAGGTATGGTTTGGACAGAATCTGGCTCGGCAAATCCTCATGTGCATCATATATCACCTTGCCGATCCTTTTAAGCTGAGAAGCATACGGCAGGAGTTCCGGATCGTGAAGATGATAGACGTCACAGTTCAGGTCTGCGGCCCGGCTGACGACGCGCCTCGCGGCTCCAGTCATCCGTCTGAGCCTACTTGAAGCCGAACCAACATCCACGATCTCCACACCACCCACACAGGCAGGGCCCTGCCCATCCGCGACGATGAGCACAACGTCATGGCCGCGTTTTGCAAAGCTGCCACACTCTTTTAGGAAGATACGCGCGTCGAAGCGCGGATGAGCAGATGTCAGATGTGCAATCCTCATCGCTGTCTTTCTGTGCCGACTGCGAACCGGCTTCTACGCTTCCAAAGCAACGCTACGCTTTTACAACCTTGGTGTTGATGCCCCGATATTTCCCTCTTGTATCAATGATGAGCGGTGCATGCTCCAGGATTAGATCATAGTCGAATGCTGAATGGTCGGTCAGCAGCACCACGCAATCGTAGGCGGACAGGGTCTCGGGTGTCAGATCCACTGACGAAAGATCAAAGCTGTGCTCGCGCATCTTCGGGAAGGTAGGAGCGTGAGGGTCAGAGTATTCGACCAGGACCCCTTTTTCTCGAAGCAGTTCCATCACCATGATTGACGGAGATTCTCTAACGTCATCAACATCCTTCTTATAAGCGATACCCAGCGCGAGAACGCGCGCTCCGTTCAGAGATTTCTGGTGGTCGTTCAAGGCGTCGGCCACCTTCCCAACCACCCAGCGTGGCATATTGCGGTTGGTATCGCCTGCCAATTCGATGAAGTGCGTATTGAGGCCGTACTCGCGTGCTTTCCAAGTTAGATAGAATGGATCGATCGGTATGCAGTGTCCCCCGAGTCCTGGACCAGGATAATAGGGCGTAAAGCCGAACGGTTTGGTGGCGGCTGCATCAATAACCTCATAAATGTCGATCGACATCCTGTCGGCTATGGTTTTCATCTCATTCACCAAGCCAATGTTTACCGCCCGGTGAATATTCTCCAGGAGTTTCACCAACTCAGACGCCTGGGTGGATGTGACAGGAACAACCCTATCCACCGCATGTGCGTAGAGAAGCTCTCCTACTTTCAGGCATTCAACTGAGGAGCCCCCCACAACCTTGGGTATGGTTCGCGTGGTGAAATCAGGGTTTCCAGGATCCTCGCGCTCGGGGGAGTAAACGAGATAGATGTCGCGGCCTACTTCAAAGCCACGATCAGTCAGATAGGGTTTCAGAACCTCTTCAGTTGTGCCAGGCCAGGTTGTGCTTTCCAGCGAAACGACTTGCTGTTTGCGGAGGTATGGGCTGATTGCATCCATCGTTCCGGTAATAAAAGACAGGTCCGGCTCGCGGTGCTTGCTCAGCGGTGTAGGAACGCAGATAATGATCGCGTCTGCCTCGCCGATACGAGAAAAATCCGCCGTTGCCTCGAAGTCATGCTCGGTCATCCGTCTGATGTCGTTTGACGAGATGTGCTCAATCGGGCTTTTGCCAGAATTCAAAGTAGCGACACGTTGACCATCTATGTCGAAACCAAGGACTTGAAAGCCGACTTCGCTAAAGCGTAGCGCCAAGGGAATTCCAACATAGCCGAGGCCAATGATGCCGATGCGCGCACTTTTAGCTTGCAGCTTCTCGATAAGGGTCATGAGGCAATCCGAGATTTGTGAATCTAAGGGGGTTCTAACTTCAGATTGTGACAAGTTTCAAGGTGAGGTTTTGGGCATTGAAGACCGCGCCGCGCCCATCAGGAGGTCTGGAGATGAGCCGTGAGTATATGTAGGTGCTTAATGGTTGGTGCCGTTTTCAATGTGTAGGTTCGTTGGGGTTTGTGATTCGCGGTTTAACAGCTGCTGAACTAGGACGGCTATGCGTGTTCGCAGTGCAATGAAGGGGTTTTGACCGATGTCGCGCAAAGGAATGATGATCGTTTTCAACGGTATCGAGAATGACAATCGAGTGTTGAAGATGGCAGCTGCAATGCGCCGAGTCTATCCTGATTTTGTACTGATTGGCATGAAAAAGGGGCGCCTCCGGGACGAAGCTGCGGAAGAGACATCTATTCACGGGATGCGCTGTGTCCTCTTTCCTCATCGCAGCCGAACCGATCTTGTTAGGGGGGCTCGAGAGAGCGATTTGGATTTCGCAGAACGCAAGCGCCACTACGGATTGCAGCGTTTTCGAGAAGAGGTGAGTGCGTTCGCTCGGCAGTTTCGACCCAGCTGTATCCATACCCACGATATGTTCATGTTGCCGGTGGGGCATGACATCAAGCGGCTCTCCGAAGATGAGGGTGGCTGGCCACTTACTTGGATACACGATGTCCACGAGTTCGTTGCGGGATGCAGCCACATTGATGCACATATTCGCAACGCCGCGCTCGATTTTGAACGCGAGATGATTGCCGATGCCGACCACGTAATCACCGTGACCGAAGAGCTTAAGGATGAGCTTGAAAGCACTTACTCGCTCAAGCGACCTGTGATGGTTGTCTTCAACTCTCCAGCGATGCGGCCCACAACGCCGGCGCCTACGGGAAGGCTGCGTAGCTTGATCGGCGTCCCGCGGGCTCCTATTGCTGTCTATGCGGGAAATGTGAAGCCAATGCGTGGCATCGAACGCATGATCCCTGTGCTGCAAAGGATGCCCGACCTTCACTTCGTGCTGTTGACCGAAAATAGGGGGGAATTCGTGGTAGCGCTGAAAGAACGGGCTTCAAAAGCAGCTGTGTCTGGGCGCATGCATTGGCTGCCGTACGTTGCGCCCACTCAGGTCGCGCGCTTCGTTGCCGAGGCAAATCTCGGAGTAATCCCGATCGAGAACTACGGCAATGCCGAAATGTCGCTGCCCAACAAGCTCTTTGACTATGTTTTTGCAGGGTTGCCCGTCGTTTCGCACAAGCTACGCGCGCTCACAACGTTCTTCGAGCGTTTTTCACTAGGGCAGGTCGTCGACTTTGATAATCCCGACCTAGTGGTTGAGGCTATTAAGGCAACGCTGGCAAACCAGGTTGATAATCTGGAGCGGTTTAAAAGAGACCAAAACGAAGCAATCAAGATATACGCATGGGAAGGGCAGGAGGCCAAGCTTGTGTCCCTCTATATGAGTGTCGAGGGGATTGAAGGGCAAGTTGCCAATCCATTGCAAGACGGCGAAAAGAAGGCTGGGGAGATTCGGGTTCTTCATGGACTGTTCGGATCCGCGGGACAACCCTCTATTCTAGCGGACGCGTTAAACAGAATTAACGGAATAAGCGCTCGTAGTTTCTCGGTATTTCCTTCGAAGTATGGATACCGTTCCGATATTTATTACCCTGTTTTGAACAAAAAGCCCGAAAATATGATTGGGGCTTTTCAGTCTGTTGAGAAAAAGTTTGATGTTTTTCACCTTCATGGATGGGGGTTCTTCTATAATAACAAGAACACATCTTTTCCGTCTGGGTATGATATTCTTCTTCTTAGGGCTTCTGGGAAAAAAGTTTATGTTCATTTCAGGGGTAGTGAGGTAAGGATTCAATCAGAATTTAGAAATTTGAGCCCTTATCACTATGTTGATGACGATGAGGACTTGACGGTTTCGAATTTTCCTGAGGAGGAGAAAAGAAAGTACATAAACTTTGTTTCAGCCGTAGCAGATGGTGTTTTTGTGACGGATCCTGAGTTGCAGAGTTATGTGCCTGGCGCGAAAATAATCGAACGCGCGATCGATCTTGAAAGCTGGTCTTTTGTGGGGGTGTCTGCCGATGTCGAGCGCCCACTTGTTGTTCATGCTCCTTCAAGGCGGGGCGTTAAGGGAACGAGCATTATTTTGGATGCGGTAGAGCGTCTGAAGGCGCAAGGAGTCTGCTTTGATTTCAGGCTTGTTGAGGGGGTGTCGAACGAAGAGGCCCGCAAAGTCTATGAGCGTGCGGATATTGTTATCGATCAGCTCCGGATTGGTTGGTACGGAGTCCTTGCTGTCGAGGCGATGGCTTTAGGGAAGCCTGTTATCTGTTATATCCGAGATGATCTTAAGCATCATTTGGGGAGTGTTCCGCCATTGGTTGTCGCCTCCCCGGACAATATCGTCGAAGTTCTCGCTGATTTGATTAAGGACAGTGGGCGTCGCGTTGATTTAAGTTATCGCGCTAGAAGGTATTGTGAGGAAAATCACGATTCGAAGAAGATTGCTGAAAAGCTATTTAATATATATTCCGAGCCTGGAAGGTGCATAGATACCGATTTTGTCTCGAATATAATGGTAAGAGATTCAAGATTTGGAATCAACAAAGGTATAAATGTATATAAAAATAATGATAATTCTATTAAGTTTGATATGATATTTTTGTATATATCCAAGATAAGGCAGGAAGGTTTCCTGCGTGCAACAAGGCTTGCGGTAAGGAAAATATCATATATTTTTAAACTTAAATTTTATAAGTAATTATATTTAATAATATTTTTTAATGGAATTTTGGGGCTTTTTAGTTAAATAATTGTATTATATCGTAGGGTATTTTGGTGAAAGGCCGAAGTTCCTTGAAGTCTGGCCTGCTCCCCTGAGATGTTCCCGGTTTTGGGTTAGCCTCTTCCTCAATGTGAAGCGCTGCTAGGTGCCCCCCAAATGGGCGGTGCAGTTTTCGAGGACCAGAACAGGTCGACGCATCGCACCCAGACAACCACGGCCGTTCAGCAATCTCAAGCGATCCTGGCAGTCAGTATCTTGATGGCTGCTGCACTGAACAGGAAACCCAAAACGGCATCGAAAGGACGACGAAATGACATGTAAAACCTCGATGCAGCCATTGTCGAAAACAGAAACGCGTATCCGATAAAGACGATCATCGCGATGAAGGCGCATAGCAGGACGGTCAGCATCAGGAGCGGAAGGGGGGCCGTGTCTCCCATGCCGACAGAAAGTGTCGCCAGCCAGACCAGCGGTGCCTTTGGATTGGTGAGGTGTATCAGCAGGCCCTGGACAAAGCATCGGCGGATGCTGACCGGCTGTATCGCCTGAACCTGTTGCGGCTTTTCTATAGCCATGGCCGAGCGCCAGGATTTGAGCGCCAGGTAAAGGAGGTAGCCGCCGCCGGCCAGCTTCATGGCGGTAAAGAGTTCCGCAGATGCCTTTATGGCGGCGACAAAACCGAATGCGGCAAAGCATCCCCAGAACATTGAGCCAGTCACGACGCCGAGCGACAGAGCCACAGCCGACGGGCGCCCCCGTGACATCGCCGTCCCCATGATCATGAGGGTTGCAGGGCCGGGGCTTGCAACGCCGATGGTGAAAATCGAAAGCACCAGGGCCAGACCTGGCAGATACTGTGTCCAAAGATCAGCCGCCACCGCAACCCTCCCTTGCAGGTTTCGAGGATGAAGCTGGCATCGGTATCACGCCATGACGCGTGATGCCACGTTCGTGATGCAATCGTGCGCAATTCTGCCGGTTGCGGCGGGCATGGGCTTTTAATTCCATCCTGCCCGGGCACAGAGGCCCAGCATCACGGCGCCGGCGACCGATAGCACCACACCCCATGAGACATAGTAGAGGATTGCATCTTCGCTGCCGATGATTGTGGGCGATACGTAGATTGCCATGCCCAGCAGGCTGACCACCATCGAGGTGGCTGCCCGCACACGGCCGATTTCCTCTTTTTTCGCCAGAATCAGTATTCGACCGTCACATATGGCTCTTCCCCACGCGAACATTCCGCCGAGGATCGCATAGATTGCGACCAGCAATGGGAGGCTTCTCGAGCTGGCGAAAGCCACCATGGCGACCCCGGCCATGATGAGAATCACAAGCTCCCGGCGATGGGCGCCGGACAATCTGGTCCGCACCGCCGCAGTCGCCAGGGCCGCTCCGCCTCCGGCCGCCCAAGCCATCTCCAGAAGGCCATAAACATCGCTGCCCTGTTGCAGGCTGTCCCTGACAAAACCCGGAACGAGGACATTTGCCATCTGGGACGCAGAAAAAAGCAGCCCTATGGTCAGGATGGTGAAGGCGAGCCGGGGCTGCCCGAGGATAGCCCTCAGCCCTCCCTTCCATGCAGAGATGACGTGCCCTGGCGGCTTTGAAGGCGCGTTCTGGTAGTCAGCGAAGAAGAGACTGATTATGACGAACTGAACCATCATCAGCACTGCCATCAACAGCACCGGCCAGACCGCCGGAAGGTGGTGGAGCGAGACGCCCCCAAGGCCCGTCCCGCATAGAATGCCAAGCTGACGGCAAATCGAGACGCGGATAGCGAGCTTCATACGCTGTTGTTCATCGACCGCCAGTTGGACAATGCCATCCAGCGCGCCGGCATTGAGGACCGTCCCCAGCGAAAAGAGAACCGCATAGGCAAACAGCCAGGGGGCGGCTGACGTGCCCAGTGTAGCGACGACCAGCGCGCAGACCCCCAGAATCCTCAGAGACTGCCCCTGCCGGATGATCAAAAGCCGGTTTTTCCGGTCGGTGACCACGCCGGCATAAATGGAGAAAACGAGCGCGGTGGTGCTGCTGGCGAAAAACAGCTGCCCGACCAGGAACACCGATCCCTCGACTGCCGCGATCCATGAGGTGACAACGAGGCTGAGGCCAATGGTTGTAAAGGAAGCCAGAGAGAATGCCATGACGGCAAACTCGATCGTCGCTCGATTACGGAGATGCCGGGCAAGCAGGGTCGCAGGCGCCTGATCTGTCAAGTCGATTACTCCGCCAACACCGGTTTGCTTTTGCCGAGCGTGTCCTGACCGGCGAGTGAAGCGGCAACGCAATCTACAGGAGGTGTCCCGTATGGAACGCTTCGGCCGAAACACTTCTTAGGTAGTTGCGGGTTTCTTCGTGCCCCTCGACAGGATCCTCAAATATATCCCGTGCGTGGAACCCGCTGGAATTGTTCAAAATGATCAACCGGCGCGACCTCTGCTCCACGGCATATCTGAATGGATTTTTGGCAATTGAGTTCTGAAATGCCTTCAGTGGCCAGGTGAAATCGGCATCTGCTCCATCTTTTCCCGTGAACTTTCCGTTCATGAACGTGACGATACTTCCATCAACGTCTTTCCTGAAAATTGCGGTTCTGACCCTGCGTTCAACAATTCTATCGATTTTGGAACCGGTCTCGCCGTACACAGCCGGCGTCAGTTCGAATGTGAAGTCGTCATCAAGGCCGATCCTAGCAAGGTGTTCTGGCAGTGCTTCGATGGAGGAGGTCGGAACCCAATAGAAGAAACCGCATTTCCGATAGTTGATGAAGGTGTTGTAGATCGCGATATAGCGGGGCACACCGAGCGACTTGCCGCAGATGAGCCCGTCTGAGTGGAAATCGAGAATATCGGTTGGTGAAATGTCTGGCAGGCCGGCTTTCCTGAGTGCTCTGCTGCTTTCGCAAGAGGCGCTGAACATCGTGAAAGGGGTGAGATTTTCGATATCTTTCGACGGCTTGATGAGCGCGGAGGTAGCGGCGATTGAGACGAGTGCGCCAGCAATCGCATCGTCGGTGACGTCTTCATAGACTGAAGGCACATCAACGACTGCTATACCGCACGCCTTGTGCGCGATCTGCGTCTCGATATCCACCACTGTGTCGGAAAATCTCGATCTGAACTGGCAACTCAAATGTTCGAGAACTCCGGTATTCTTTGTATCCCCGAGGGACTGCAACTGGCCGTCAACCTCCAGAACGTCATGGCAAAACTCGCGAACAAATTCCCTGTCCAGCGAAAATGAAGGAGCTTCTGTAGCGAGCGTGCTTTGGTGCATCCGTGCATCCTTGGTCGACATGAGCCTTTGAATTCGCGCGGCAGGAAGGGGCAAAACCGGCCCTCCCTGCCGGGCTGCTCAGATGGGCTGGCTGTCAGTGCACTCCGGGCGTGTAAGGCTGGGTTTCACGCCTTTTGCCAAACGCTTCACAGAAACTGCTACGACATGTGATGCACTGCTTCGATTTTCGGAAAGGGTCATAAAATTCTCTTGGATATATATTACAATTATTGGAAATTTCATTGAAGAATATATACTCTTCAAATTCTCTTTAAGGTGGCCTCCATAAGCAGTCAATAATATATTGAATTTAAGTATTAATTTTTCAAATGTTAATAATTATTTATAATTAAATTATTTTTTACGAATGTAATTAAGTCGTAGGAAATATTTTCCTGCACGATCTATTGGCGATGAGCTTCGGCCAGCCGCTCGAAAATTTCCACCAGCGCCTCGCATTCCGGGCTTAACTTTTCGCCGAGCGGCTTGATGACGGAGTATTCGAAGCGTTCGTCGGCGATGAGCGGCCGGACGATGCCGCCCGCGCGCTCATGCTCTTCTGCGGTGAACGGATCAACCAGACCAACCCCCAGACCACGCCGGACCAAGGCCGCGATGACGATTGACAGATAGCTGCGCATCTTCACAACCGGGGGCTTGCGCATTCGCGCGAAACGGCGGTCGAAATTTCGGCCTGTCATGGTTGAATCGACAAAACCCACAAAGTCGAGACCAGAGAGATCCTCTATATCAACTGCCGGCTTTTGCCCCAGGAAATGTCCAGCGGGCGCGATGAAGCGATAGGGGAGCGTTCCGGTCCTGACCACATCGATTTCGGACTTGTGCTGCGTGGGAATGCCGAACCCGATCTGACATTGCCTGAGCGCCACCTGGCGCACCACGGGCAATGTCGTCATGGAAAAGAACTCGGCCCTGAATTCCGGGCGCGACACGAGCAGCTCGGCTACCGCCTGCGGCAATGCGGCCTGGGCGAAAGCCGGTGCCGCTGCTATGCTCAACGTCGCGCGCTGTCCGCGTTTGATCTGCTCCGCGGCGCGCTCGATATGCTTCAGTCCGGTAAAGCTGCGCTCCACCTCCAGCCAGAATTCATGCGCTGCCGGCGTTGCGACGATGCGCCCGCCATGGCGTGTGAACAGGCGCAGGCCGAGCCGCTCTTCCAGCTCCCGGATCAGGCGGCTGACGGCGGGCTGGGAGACTAGCAACTCTTCCGCCGCGCCCGACACGCTGCCGGTCCGCATGACTTCCCGAAAAGCTTCCAGGGATCTCTGACTGAGCATTCTGCTATAAGATTTCCTGATAGGGATGGAATGAAACCTTATTTGCCTTATAGCCCCTCCAGCCGTTCACTGACAGGATAAATCCATCCGGCTCATGTGAGGGGCATGAACGTGAACGGAATCAAGGCCAAGGACGAGGCTGTCCCGTCTTCCTTTCCCCGCCAGACCGATGTGGTCATCATTGGCGGTGGCATTGTGGGGGTGACGGCGGCGATATATCTGGCAGAGCGCGGAATCCCGACGGTACTTTGCGAAAAGGGCCGGATTGCCGGCGAACAGTCCTCCCGAAACTGGGGCTGGATTCGCAAGACGGGCCGCGATCTGCGCGAGTTGCCACTCATGATCGAAAGTGCGCGTCTCTGGGCGCGGCTCGCGCCGCAGCTTGGTACGGATATCGGCTATGGCGTGCGTGGCACCACATATCTGGCTGAAAACGAGGCGGAGTTTGCGCCTCATGAAGCCTGGCAGGAGGCGGCAAAGCCGTTTCAGCTCGACACCGTTCTCCTCTCCGCATCCCAGACCGACAGAATGCTGGGGCGAAGCGACCGCCGTTTCGCCGGCGCAATACACACCCCTTCGGATGCCACGGCGGAGCCCTGGCTCGCCGTTCCGGCCATGGCCCGCCATGCGGCGAAACTCGGTGTTACCATCATCGAGAACTGCGCGGTCCGGCTTGTCGAACGGGCGAATGGCTCGGTCACCGGGGTTGTGACCGAACATGGCGAGATCTCCTGCAGGGCGGCGATCCTGGCGGGCGGTGTCTGGTCGCGCACATTTCTGGAGAATCTCGGCCTGAATTTTCCTCAACTCGCCGTCAAGTCTTCGGTGTTGCGGACCACGCCGGCGCCGGAAATCGTGCCCGGCGGCCTTGGCGCCACGCGGGCTTCCGTGCGCAGGCGTCTGGATGGCGGCTATACGATCGCTCGCAGCGGTGCGGCCGAGTTTCAGCTTATCCCCGCCGCCTTTCGCCATTTTGGCGCTTTTCTCCCGGTCCTGCGTGATCGCTGGCGGATCATGACGATCAAGGCCGGACGCGATTTCTTTGGCCCGCTGGGGGCCGCTCGCTGGAACGCCGACGATGAAACGCCGTTCGAGCGGGCGCGTGTTCTCGACCCAAAGCCCGATCCTCGCCTTCTGGCAAGCGTGATGGAGGCGGCGAGGGGGTTGCATCCGCAGCTTGCCGATGCCCGACCTGCCGAAACATGGGGCGGTATGATCGACGTCATGCCCGACGAAATCCCGGTCGTCGACACGCCTTCGGGCTGGCAGGGGCTGCTGATCGCAACCGGGCTGTCCGGTCATGGTTTCGGCATTGGGCCGGGGGTTGGACTGCTGGCCGCGCAGATGACGGCCGGGGAAGTGCCTCTGGTCGACCCGGCACCCTTTGCGCTTTCCCGGTTTTCGAGGAGGGCCGCCGCATGAGCGCGCCTGACGTTCTGATCATCGGGGCGGGAATAACAGGTGCTGTGGCGGCGCTCGAGCTCACCGAGATGGGCGCAAAAGTGGAGGTGGTCGATCGATACGGACCGGCGGCCATGGCATCGGGCTGGACGCTGGCCGGCGTGCGTCAGTCGGGCCGCCATCCTGCCGAATTGCCGCTGGCGCGTGACGCCGTAAAGCGCTGGCAGGAACTCGACCGTCGACTTGAGGCAAGGACTTCCTATCGACAGGAGGGCAACCTGCGTCTTGCGCGCACCGAGGCTGAAATGGAGACGGTGAAGGCGCTGGTCGAGGACCAGAAGGCGGCTGGGCTCGACATTTCCTTTCTGGCCGATGGTGGAGCGGTGCGTAAATTTGTGCCCGCCCTCTCTCAGGCTGTTCTGGCCGCCTCTTGGTGTCCGACGGACGGTCATGCCGATCCCGTTGCCACGGTAAATGCCTATCTGCGCCTGGCTGAGCGTCAGGGGGCAAAGATTTCCACTGGGGAAGGCGTGCGTCATCTGCAGGTGAATGGCGCGCGCGCGACTGGCGCCGTCACAGGAACAAGGACGATTTCCGCCGGCACCATTTTGGCAGCGCCTGGCATCCTCACAAACACGCTTCTTGAACCGCTGGGATTGGCCATCCCGCTGCGCCGGCCCCTTGTCACGGTTCTGCGCAGTGCGCCTCTTCCCCCCATGCTTGCGCCGGTGCTGGGCGTGGCGAATGCGGATATGGCCGTGCGTCAGGAGGTCACTGGGCATCTGCGTGCCACCAGTGGTGCGGAGATTTGGCGGGGCGCACTCGATGAAACGGATGGCGGGCCGGTTGCCCGCACATCCATGGGCAGGATCATGGAGACGATCGCCAGAGTCTCGCACGTTCTGCCGGGGTTTGCGGAGGCCGAGATCGAAAATGTCTGGGGCGGTGTGCTCGATCTGACGCCCGACGCGCTGCCGGTCATCGATTATGTTCCAGGCGTGGACAATCTTGTGATTGCCGCGGGCTTTTCAGGTCATGGTTTCGGCATCGGGCCGACAACCGGCGCACTGGCGGCTCAACTCGTCATGGCAATGCCGCCAAAGCTGGATGTTTCCGCCTTCCGTTTCGAGCGCTTCTTGAAGAGCAAGCCGGAGCAGCAGGCCGCGCTGACATTGCATGGATGATTTTAGGGGGATGGCTTTAGGGATGAATTGGGGGAGGCGCAAATGACCGGGAAATGCATCATTGGAGGTAAAGGTGCTTGATCCAAAAGGGCGCGTCGTGATGGTGTCGGGTGCGAACCGGGGGATCGGCCGGGCGCTGGTCGAGACCCTGTACGCCAGGGGATATGCGGTCAGCGCGGGCGCTCGGGATGCAGCATCACTGGAGGCGACGTTTGCCGATCTTGCGGGCGACCGACTGCTTTGCGCGCGCTACGAAGCAAGCGATCGCCGGACACATGACGACTGGGTTGCTGCCACGCTCGACAAGTTCGGCCGCCTCGACGCGCTGGTCAACAACGCAGGCACCTCCAACACGTTTTCAATCGAAGAAGGCGAGGAAACCGATCTCGATGCGCTCTGGACCATCAATGTTAAGGGGCCTCTCTTTCTTACCCGCGCCTGCCTGCCGCATCTCAAGGCGTCTGGAAGCGGGCGCATTGTCAATGTGGTCTCGCTTTCGGGAAAGCGGGTCCGCAATGAAAACATCGCCTACAACATGACGAAGCATGCCATGATGGCGCTGACGCACGGCACACGCCGCATCGGGTGGAAGCATGGCGTTCGCGCCACCGCACTCTGCCCCAGCTTCGTCGCAACCGATCTCACCGCCGGCGTCACCAAGGTGGCGCGCGAGGAGATGATCGAGCCCGGCGACCTCGCCGAGCTCGCTGCAACTGCCATCGCCCTCCCGAACACGGCGGCGATGGCTGAAATGCTGGTGAACTGCCGGCTCGAAGACACGCTTTAGGGAGCACGTCACGACAGATCGAAACGCGAAGAGGTGGAACCAATGAAAAGAACAATCGCGACAACATTAATAAGCCTGCTGATGGCAGGCAGTGCGCTCGCTGCGGGCGAGACGCTGAACATCGGCATGGGGAGTGCCGATGCCGGCAAGCTCGACCCGCATGTGGCCACGTCCACGCCGGACAAGGGACTTCTGCACTGGATGTTCAACGGTCTGGTGCGCATCAAGCCCGGTGAGGCAAGCCCAGCCGATATCGAGCCTGACATTGCCGAGAGCTGGACAGCATCGGATGACGGGCTGACCTGGACCTTCAAACTGCGCGAGGACGTTGAGTGTCACGGCGACTACGGTCCGCTCGACGCCGAGGATGTGGTCTACTCGCTCAACCGCTCGGCGAATTCCGATATTTCGGCTTTCGCCAAGGACTACAGTGCCTTTGACAGCGTCGAGGCGACCGGCGACCATGAGGTCACCATCAAGCTCAAGAACCCGGTTCCCAGCCTTCTGGGTATGCTCGTGCCCTATCATGGCGGCAACATCGTCTGTAAGGACGCGGTCGAGGCGCTGGGCGCCGATTTTGAGCGCACACCGATCGGCACCGGACCCTTCATGTTCGAGGAATACCAGCCGCAGCAATATGTGAAGCTGGTGGCCAATCCCGAATATTTCCGGGGTGAGCCCAAGATCAAGGAAATCTACTACCGCTATATCCCGTCTGATGCCTCGCGCGACCTGGCGTTCCAGTCGGGCGAGATCGACATGATCTATGGCAAGCAGGACCAGACATGGGTTGAGCGCATCTCGAAAATACCCGGTACGAAGGTTGCGGTGATGAAGCCCGGTGAAATGTCGGTCATCCATCTCAACATGACGATGCCGCCGCTTGACGATGTGCGCGTGCGTCGAGCCGTGGCGCATGCCATCAATCGCGATGCGATGGTGCAGTTCAAGGGGCCGGATGTGACGCTGGCGGCGATCTCGCCGGTGCCCGAGGGGTATCTCGGCTTTACCGACGATGTGCCATCCTATGAATACTCCATCGACAAGGCGAAAGCCCTGCTCGCCGAGGCCGGTCATCCCGATGGCGTGACCATCAAGGCGATCCACACCACGCTGCCGGGCATGATCACGACGATGGAAGCCATTCAGGCCTTGCTGCGCGAAGCAGACATCAATCTCGAAATCGAGACGGTGGAGCACGCCACCTTTCATGAGCAGATCCGCAAGGACCTCAGTCAGGTGACCCACTACGCGGCAGCGCGTTTTCCGGTGGCCGACACCTATCTGTCGCAGTTCTTCCATTCCGACGCCATTGTCGGCACACCAACGGCAGTGACCAATTTCTCGCATTGTGCGGTGGCCGATGACGAGATCACCGCGGCGCGTGTCGAAACGGATGCCGACAGGCAGATCGAACTGTGGGCCGAGGCACAGCGCAAGATCATGGACGAGGTCTGCGCCGTCCCGATCGTGCAAAGCCTGCAGCTCTGGGCCTGGAAGGATACGCTCGATCTCGGTGTGGAGGTAAACGGCTCGCTCAATCTGAGCCCGCCGGTGACCGAAGCCGCCCATTTTACTGAATAGGGGTCGGAACCGCGCCGGTCTCTTCAGCGGTCCCGCCCCCCGTCGGCTGATGGGGGGCGGAGCACCGCCGGTTCGACATCGGTGCGCCGACAGGTGCCATGACAGCATTCGTCCTGAAACGGCTTGGCTTCGCGGTCATCACGCTCTTTGCCGTTTTGACCATCGTCTTTTTCATAGTCCGCATTCTGCCGGGCGATCCGGCAATGGCGATCCTCGGTGACCAGGCCAGCCAGGAAGCGCTGGTTGCTCTTCGTGCCCGGCTCGGCCTCGATCAGCCGCTCTACATTCAGTATGTCCAGTTTCTGGGCGGGGTCATCGTTGGAGACTGGGGTGTCTCCATGGTTTCCGGGCGCCCGGTCATCCAGGAAATCCTGAAGGTTCTCCCCGCAACACTCGAACTGACAATCGTTTCGCTCATTCTGGGTGCGGTGGTGGGGGTCCCGCTCGGTGTCTGGTCTGCAGTCAGGCGCAACAAACTGCCGGATTACATCACCCGCATGGCATCGCTGCTCGGGCTGTCCTTCCCGGCCTTCGTCTCCGCGGTTCTTCTGCTTCTGGTCTTCGCCATCCAGCTCCGATGGTTCCCGGTGATCAGCTCCGGGCAGGGCACGACACTGGGTGAACGCCTGCGCGACCTGGCGCTTCCGGCAATCAATCTTGGCCTCATCATGGCGGCCTACATCACCCGCGTGGCGCGTTCAGCCATGCTGGAAGTGCTCAATCAGGACTACGTGCGCACGGCCTACGCCAAGGGACTGGCCTTTGCCACCATCATCTGGCGGCATTGCCTGCGCAACGCCATGATCCCGGTGGTTACGGTTGTGGGGCTCTATCTCGGTATCCTGATCGGCAATTCGGTGCTCACTGAAATCGTCTTCAACCGCCCCGGCCTTGGAAAGCTGATCATCGGTGCGCTCAATCAGCGCGACTACACCATGCTGCAGGGCATGATGGTGATCTACACGCTGATCGTCGTTCTGGTGAATCTCCTGACCGACTTAACCTATGGCCTGATCGACCCGAGGATCAAATATTCATGACCCAGTCGACCGCAGCTTCCCTCTCCCGCGCCGCCTATCTGCGCAGGGGACTCGTCGCCACCGGCAGCGGCCTTTTGAACGCGTTCAACGCCAACAAGACCTCCTGGGTGGGGCTCGGCGTTTTTCTGATTGTCGCTGCGCTGGCGATACTGGCGCCGTGGATTGCGCCTTACGATCCCCTCGACCAGAACATTCTCTTCCGCCTCAAGCCACCATCCGCCGAGCACTGGTTCGGCACGGACTATTATGGGCGGGATACGCTATCGCGCATTCTGTGGGGCGCGCGTATCTCGCTCGCCATCGGCCTGCTCGCCATCGGCTCGGCCATGGTTCTTGGCACGTTGATCGGCATGGTCGCCGGTTATTACGGCGGACGGACAGACATCGTCATCATGCAGATCATGGATGTGCTTTTGGCCTTCCCGTCTCTGATCCTCGGTCTCATCGTCGTTGCAATGCTCGGGCCGTCCATCGCCAATCTGGTTATCGCTATCGCGCTGACGGCCATCCCACCCTTTGCGCGTATCGCGCGCGCCCCCACGATTGCCGTCAAAAACCGCGAGTTCATCGAGGCGGGTCGGGCGCTGGGCTATTCCGACACGCGGCTGATGTTCGGCCACATCCTGCCGAACATCGCGCCGGAAATTCTCGTCATGGGATCGCTCTGGCTCGCCACGGCTATTCGCGTGGAGGCATCGCTGGCGTTCATCGGACTGGGTGTTGCGCCGCCGACCGCCACCTGGGGCGGCATGATCCGTGAGGGGTTCGAGAACATTCTGGACAGTTTCTGGCTGGCCCTCTTCCCGTCCATCGCCATCCTTATCGTCGTCTTCGCCCTGAACCTGCTCGGTGATGGGTTGCGCGACGCCATCGACCCAAGATTGCGGGGTGAAGAATGACCACGCCCATCCTCTCCATTCAGGGGCTCACCACCTCCTTTCGCGTCGACGGCAATTGGCTGCCCGTGGTGCGCGATCTGAGCTTCGACATCAGCCGGGGCGAGACCGTTGCCGTTGTCGGCGAATCCGGTTCAGGCAAGTCGGTCACGGCTTTGTCGATCATGCGGCTCATCCAGCAGGGCATGGGGCGTATCGAGGGCTCGATCAAACTGGATGGCCGGGAGCTTCTCACGCTCGATGAAGAGGCTATGCGCGATGTGCGCGGCGGTGAGATCGGGATGATCTTCCAGGAACCCATGACGAGCCTGAACCCTGTGCTCACGGTCGGCTTCCAGGTGGCCGAAGCGCTGCGCCGCCATCGCGACATGGATGCCGCTCAGGCCGAAGCGGAGGTGCAGCGGCTCTTTGAACTCGTCCGCATCCCCGATGGAAAGCGACGCGCGGGTGAGCATCCACACAGCTTCTCCGGCGGGATGCGCCAGCGCGTGATGATCGCCATGGCGCTCGCCTGCCAGCCCAAGCTGCTGATCGCCGACGAACCGACGACGGCACTCGACGTGACAATCCAGGCCCAGATCCTCGAACTCATCCGGGAGCTTCAGAACGAGATTGGCATGTCGGTGATGTTTATCACGCACGACATGGGCGTGGTTGCCGAGATCGCCGATCGCGTGGTCGTGATGCTGAAGGGCGACAAGGTTGAGGAAGCGCCCGCCACGGAGCTCTTCACCGCGCCGAAGGAGGGCTATACGAAGATGTTGCTGGGCGCGGTGCCCAAACTGGGAGCGCTCTCCAGCACGCAGACGCCGCGCCGCTTTCCGGCAATGGATGTGTCCGGCCCGGGCCCCGAACCGGACGATGAGCCGGATCGACGCGGTACGCCCATTCTCGACGTTGAGGGGCTGACGACGCGGTTTGCCGTGCGAGGTGGTCTGCTCGGCGGCGTCAGGGGGCAGGTGCACGCCGTGGAGGACGTTTCGTTTTCGGTCCGCGCCGGCGAAACCCTGGCGCTGGTGGGCGAATCCGGCTGTGGGAAGTCCACCACCGGCCGCTCCATTCTACGGCTGGTCGAGCCGGTCGCTGGCCGCGTTTCGTTCGAGGGGGAAAACCTTATGGATGCCGATGCGGCTGGCCTGCGTGCTGCGCGCCGGCGCATGCAGATGATCTTTCAGGACCCCTATGGATCGCTCAATCCGCGCCAGACGGTGGGGTCCGCTATCGCCGAACCGATCCGGGTGCACGGTCTTGGCAATCCCATGGAGGCGCAGGACAAGGTTGCCCATCTGTTGGAACTGGTCGGGCTCACCAGTGAGCATGCGCTGCGATTTCCGCACGAGTTTTCGGGCGGGCAGCGCCAGCGCGTCTGCATCGCCCGCAGCCTTGCGCTGGAACCCAGCCTGATCGTTGCCGACGAATCGGTCTCCGCGCTCGACGCCTCCATCAAGGCGCAGGTGGTCAATCTGATGCTCGATCTGCAGCGCGAACTCGGCCTCGCCTATCTCTTCATCAGTCATGACATCGCCGTCGTGGAGCGTGTCAGCCACCGTATAGCTGTCATGCTTCTCGGCGAGATCGTTGAAATCGGCCCGCGGGATGCGGTTCTGTCGAACCCGCGCCACCCCTATACGCGAAAGCTCATTGATGCCGTCCCGGTCCCCGATCCGGCCACACGGGGCCGGCGGCGTGGTCTGATTGCCGATGAGTTGAAGAGCCCGGTGCGTTCGCTCGACTGGGAGAAGCCTGAACGACGGATGATCGAGGTGGCGCCCGATCATTTCGTCATGGAGCACTAGGCTGAAGATCGCCCAATCCCGGACATGGAATGCAAGCGCTGTCTTCTGCGCGAGAATGTTATATCTGCGAATGTAGGGAAAAGATTTGGCTGGGGAACCTGGATTCGAACCAGGACTAACGGAGTCAGAGTCCGTGGGTCTACCGTTAACCTATTCCCCAGCAGGCGGCGCTGGCCGCTTTCGCCACGCTATTTAGCGATATGAGTTTTATAGTCAAGGGCGGATGCGGATTCAATTCTGACAAAGACAAAATTTCCGGCTGTGCAGAGATCATTGCGTTTCCGGCCAACACCGCTCTTGGTGAAACCTGCTATGGCTGATACTCTGCCGCCAACTAAACGATATGAGCTGCCTGCTGCGCCCAAAAGGGCTTGCGCGGCGGCGAAGGAATAGCGGTGGAAAACCACGACCACGGCGAGGTCTCGCCGGTAAGAGAGGTCGTCCGGGATGCCGCGTCGGATGGGGGCTCTTCCCCCGGCTTCGACGATCGGTCGGCCGGACAGCCTGCCCGTACGGGGGAGGCGGCTGTTTCGCCCAGGCGAAAGAAATCGCGCCGGAACGGGCGCGCGCGCGCGCGCGGTGTGGTAGAGGGCCCGGCGAAAGACGCATCCTCTGGAGAACCGCCTGACGACGGCGCCTCGCAGGCGCGTGCGCAGGGCGAAGCGGCCCATGCGGATGGTTCTTCGCGCCCGGATGGGGAGCCCCCGAAGCGAAAGCGCAGAAAGCGGCGCAGGCGCCGCGCCTTCGTGCGCGGTGCAGTCGGAGAGGCCGCCGCCCAGCAGGAGGCCCCGCCTCAGCCGGAGACCGGGAAGCCCAACCGGCCGCAGCCGGCAAGGCGGCGCGAATCGGCGCAGGAAGGCCAGCGCACGTCCTATGCCGCGCTCGATCTTGGCACCAACAATTGCCGGCTTCTGGTGGCCGTGCCGACGCGGCCCGGGCACTTTCGCGTGGTGGACGCCTTTTCGCGGATCGTGCGCCTCGGAGAAGGGCTCAGCCTTGAAGGCCGTCTTAGCGAAGCGGCGATGGACCGGGCCGTCAACGCGCTTGGCATCTGCGCGGAAAAGCTCGGGCACCGGAAGCCCCGGCGCATGCGGCTGATCGCAACGGAAGCCTGCCGCTCGGCCGAAAACGGTGAAGCCTTCATCGAACGCGTGAAGCACGAGACCGGGCTGACTCTGGAGATCATCGACCGGCAGACCGAGGCCCGGCTGGCGGTTGCCGGCTGCAGCACGCTGGTGGAACGCGGCACGGAAGGGGTGGTGCTGTTCGACATTGGCGGCGGATCGTCCGAAATCGCCCTCGTGGACATTTCGCGGCACCGCACACCGCGGCTTGCAGATCACATCGTCGCGTGGACGTCGCTTCCCGTGGGCGTGGTGTCGCTCGCCGAGCGCTTTGGCGGCCACCATGTAACGCGCGAAACATTCTCCGCCATGGTCGATGCGGTGGGCGAAATGCTCGACCGGTTTGACGATGGCGGGCGGCTTTCAAAGATCGCCGCCGGGGGACGGTTTCACCTTATCGGAACCTCTGGAACGGTCACGACGCTTGCCGGCGTTCACCTGGGACTGGCGCGCTATGATCGCCGGCAGGTCGACGGGCTGTGGATGGAGCGGAACAATGTGGACCGCATGATCGATACGCTGCTCTCGTGGGATTTCGAACAGCGCAAGGCCAATCCCTGCATTGGCGCGGATCGCGCCGATCTTGTGCTCGGCGGCTGTGCCATCCTGGAGGCGATCCGCCGGCGCTGGCCCTCGGAGCGGTTAAGGGTGGCCGACCGCGGCCTGCGCGAAGGCATGTTGAACGAAATGATGGCCGCTGATGGAGCCTGGCGACGCCGGCGGCAGACGGGACGAGGCAAATGAGGTTGGGCGGATGAGCAAGAAACCGGCCAAGGCGGGCGGCGGTGCACGCGCGCTCAAAACACGCGTCAAGAAGAAGCGCGGCCTGAAGAATTCGTCGCGCCGCTGGCTCGAACGGCATCTGAACGACCCCTATGTGCATCGCGCGCAGGCCGAGGGCATGCGCTCGCGCGCGGCCTACAAGCTGACGGAAATCGACGACCGCCACAAATTGCTCTTTCCGGGGGCACGGGTGATCGACCTGGGCGCAGCCCCGGGAGGCTGGTGTCAGGTCGCTGCCGAGCGTGTCGGGTCGACGCCAGAAAAGCCGCTCGTGGTGGGCATCGATTATCTGGGCATGGATGCGGTGCCCGGCGCGATCGTGCTGGAGATGGACTTTCTGGACGATGATGCGCCGGAGCGCCTGCTCGAGACGCTTGGTGAAGCGCCGGATCTCGTCATCTCCGACATGGCGGCGCCGACCACGGGGCATCGCCAGACCGACCATCTGCGCACGATGCATCTTTGCGAGGCGGCGGCGGATTTCGCGCTGTCCGTGCTGAAACCTGGCGGGCACTTCCTGGCCAAGACCTTTCAGGGCGGCGCCGAAACCGGATTGCTCGATCAGCTGAAGCGTAATTTCAAATCCGTCCACCACGTGAAGCCCCAGGCGTCGCGGGCCGAATCGGTCGAGCTCTATCTTCTGGCCAAGGGGTTCAAGGGCCGCTCCGAAGCCGATCCCGAAAACGACGGGTGAGGGCAGGCGCGGACCAGCTACTCGCCAGCCGGAGCCGGCTCTGTGACCCCGCCGTGGCGCCTGCTGTGACCGGAAACCCGGCTTCCGGCTTCTGGCGGCAGGGTGAGAAATGGCACGGCCGCCAGCGCCGAAAGCGCGGCGACGATCAGGAATGCGTTGACGAATGCGTCGATGCCCAGCTCCGTTCCGGTAATGAAGGCGGATGCTTCCAGGATTCCTCCCCCGACAGCGACACCAAGCGCGATGCTGACCTGCTGGGCTGCTGCTGAAATGGTGGAGGCCTGGCTTGCCTCCCGGTCGCCAAGCTCGGCGAAGACCAGAGCGTTGGCCGATGTGAAGAACAGGGAGCGCAGAAGGCCGGACCCGACCAGCACGGTGATGATCACCCAGTGCGGTGTCGCAGGGGTGAAGAGCGCATTGACGGCGATGCTCGCGCCGCCAAGCACCGACGCGGTGACCAGAACAACCCGGAACCCGCCGAGGCGCAGCGCGGTGGTGGCAATGAATTTCATGGCGATGGCACCGAATGCCGATGCGAAGGTCAGAAGACTCGACTGAAACGGGGTGAGACCGAACACCACCTGAAACATGAGCGGCAGCAGAAACGGCACGGCGCCGACGCCGATGCGGAACAGCGAGCCGCCGATGATGGCCGCCCGGAAGGTACGGTTGGCGAAAAGGCCGAGATTGAGAATGGGACGCGGGGTGCGCAGGGCGTGGCGAACGTAAAGCGCTGCCGCCATGACACCGATCACCACCGTGACAAGGCCGATGGCGGGCGGCAGGGCCGGCAGGCTGATGACCGAGAGGCCAAACACCAGTCCCGATGCGCCGATACTGCACAGCAGGAAGCCGGAAAGGTCCAGTCGCCCGGTTTCTTCCCTTGCGAAATCGGGCAGGACATAGCCGGAGATGACAATGCCCAGAAGACCGATCGGCACATTGATCAGAAAGATCCAGTGCCAGGAAAAATAGGTGGTGACGAAGCCGCCGAGCGGTGGGCCGGCAATTGGACCGATCAGAGCGGGGACTGTCAGCCAGGCCATGGCTTTCACAAGTTGTTCGCGCGGCACGGCACGCACGAGAACAAGGCGGCCAACCGGGGTCATCATCGCTCCCCCCATGCCCTGTAGAAAACGCGAAAGCACGAACGCACCCAGCGAATTGGAGAAGGCGCAGGCGATGGAACCGATCACGAAGACCGCGATGGCAATGCGGAAAACCCGCTTGGCGCCGAAGCGGTCAGCCATGAAGCCGCTGATCGGAATGAAGATGGCCAGCGACACGAGATAGCTCGTCAGGGCGAGCTTCAGCGTCACCGGACTTGTGCCGATATCGGCGGCGATGGCCGGCAGCGACGTGGCGATGACGGTTGAGTCCATCTGCTCCATGAAGAGCGCGACGGCGAGTATGAGCGGCAGTGTGCGGTTCAAGACATTCTGTTCCTGTGCCGGTCTGCCGGGTGAAGATGCGGGGGGGGGAGGATGGGCAGTCCGGATCAGCACGCGGGCTATAGCACGGGGTCGTGCGCCTGTCCTGTGGCAGAGGTGCGGCTGTGTTGGTGCTGTCATGTCGTGTGGACGAAACAATTCTCACGCATTGAAAAAGCACCACCTTTTCAAGCCGGCGCTGACGTGGTACCAGCCAGCGCCAATCCTGAAAGGGAATCACATAAGCGGGGCCGTGCCATTTCGTGGCGGGGTCGCGCGTCCTCTCATTCCAAAGGGTCGGCCATGGCAAAAATCATCGAGACAGCAACCGGCGCCCAGGCGCTCACTTTCGACGACGTGCTCCTGCAGCCCGGCCACTCCGAGGTGATGCCCGGTCAGACGGATGTGCGCACGCGCATTGCCGGCGATATCGACCTGAACATCCCGATCCTGTCCGCCGCGATGGACACGGTGACGGAATCGCGCCTCGCAATCGCCATGGCTCAGGCAGGCGGTATCGGTGTTATCCACCGCAACCTGACACCGGTCGAGCAGGCCGAAGAGGTGCGCCAGGTCAAGAAGTTTGAATCCGGCATGGTGGTGAACCCGATCACCATTGGCCCTGATGCGACACTGGCTGAAGCGCAGGCCCTGATGCGCGCACACGGCATCTCCGGCATTCCTGTGGTGGAGAATGGTGGTGCAGGAGGGCATGCGACCGGGCGGCTGGCCGGCATTCTGACCAATCGCGACGTGCGTTTTGCCTCGGATCCCGCGCAGCCTGTACGCGAGTTGATGACACATCAGAACCTCGTAACGGTGAAGGAAGGCGTGGCGCAGGACGAGGCCAAGCGGCTTCTGCATCACCACCGTATCGAGAAGCTTCTGGTTGTTGATGATGCGGGCAACTGCGTCGGCCTGATCACGGTCAAGGACATCGAGAAGTCGCAGCTCAATCCACATGCGAGCAAGGACGCGCAGGGGCGGCTTCGCGCAGCGGCGGCAACGAGTGTTGGCGATGACGGTTTCGAGCGTGCCGAACGCCTGATCGATGCCGGTGTGGACCTTCTGGTGATCGATACCGCCCATGGCCATTCGCAGCGTGTGCTCGACGCAGTGGCACGGGCCAAGAAACTTTCAAACACCGTGCGTATCATCGCAGGCAATGTAGCAACTGCGGACGGTACCAAGGCGCTGATCGATGCGGGCGCTGATGGCGTCAAGATCGGCATCGGGCCCGGCTCCATCTGCACCACGCGCATTGTCGCCGGTGTCGGCGTGCCTCAGCTCTCGGCCATCATGTCCGCGGTTGAGGTCGCCGACAGGGAAGGTATTTCGCTGATCGCCGACGGCGGGATCAAGTTCTCAGGCGATCTGGCAAAGGCACTGGCAGCCGGTGCATCGGCGGTGATGGTCGGTTCGCTCCTCGCGGGCACCGATGAGAGCCCGGGCGAGGTTTACCTGCATCAGGGGCGCTCCTTCAAAGCCTATCGCGGCATGGGCTCGGTCGGCGCGATGGCGCGCGGTTCGGCCGACCGCTATTTCCAGGCCGAAGTGCGTGACACGCTGAAGCTGGTCCCCGAGGGCATTGAAGGGCAGGTGCCTTACAAGGGCCCAGCCGGCGGTGTCCTTCATCAGCTCACTGGTGGTCTGAAAGCGGCCATGGGCTATGTGGGTGCGGCAAATCTTGGAGAATTCCGCGAACGGGCGACCTTTGTCCGTATTTCGGGCGCCGGTCTTCGTGAAAGCCACGCGCATGACGTGACGATCACGCGCGAGAGCCCGAACTACCCCGGGGGCGCCTGAGGGCATCCTCCAGTTCCTGCTTTCCGAGAAAGGGCCGCATGGCCCTTTTTCATGGCGTCAGGTTCGTTCCATCAGGGTCGTCCTGGCAACGATGCCGGCAACGGCCGCACCGACAAAGGGGGCGGCGATGAAGAGCCAGAGCTGGTTCATTTCGCGTGCGCCAGAGAAAAGCGCGGGGCCAATGGACCGTGCGGGATTGACCGAGGTGCCGGTGACGGGGATCAGGCACAGATGAATTGCGATCAGCGTGAGGCCGATCACCATGCCGGACAGCGGGGTCCGATGCTTCTTTGCGGTTACGCCGAGGATGACGGTCACGAATATGAAAGTTCCCAGCGCCTCGAGTGCGAAGGCGGTGGGCATGGGGGAAAGCCCCGCGCCATCCCAGCCATTGGCCGCACGGGATATGGGAGCGACGGCATCAGAGCCCTTTGCCATGCCCCACAGTGCTGCGGCAGCGGTCACGGCTCCGGCGATCTGCGCGACCATATACGGCACCACGTCTTTGAGAGGCATGCGACCGGCCAGGAAAACGCCGGTGGTTACGGCAGGGTTGAGGTGCGCGCCGGAGACGGGGCCTACGGCATAGGCCATGGCAATCACCGCAACGCCGAATGAAACGGCAATGCCGAGACCTCCCAGTGGCAGGAGGTTTCCGAACCCGCCTGCCGTGACGCTGGCACATCCCAGGAAGACCAGGCAGAACGTTCCAAAACACTCGGCGACGTAAGCTTTCATGGTTTTGTCCTTGCGATAGCGCCACCCTTGCCAAAAGTCGGCGTTTCAATGCTGATGGTAAAATCAGGAATCAGCGTTGGAAGCCTGGAAACCGGGAGGGGAGGGGTATGTCCCAACACGCAATCTTCTGGCCGATGATCGCCCATGTCGCGCTCGTTTATGCCGTGTATGTGCTGATCGCGATGCGCCGAAAAAAGGCTGTGGAAACGGGCAGTGCACGCGTTTCTCAATTCAGGGAGAACCGTGACGAGCCGGCCGAAAGCCTGTTTGTGCGCAACAATCTCGCCAATCAGTTTGAATTGCCGGTGCTTTTCCACGCGGCATGCCTGGCACTGTTTGCAACGGGCGGGGCCGGGCCGATTGCTGTCGGACTGGCCTGGGCATTCGCGCTGTCGCGCTATGCACACGCCTGGGTGCACGTCACCTCGAACCGGATACGCTTTCGTCAGCCGATGTTCACGCTTGGGTTTTTCGCTCTGGGCGCCATGTGGGTGCTGCTTGCGCTGACGCTCTGGAACGCGGGCTGAAGATTATGCGCGTGCGAGCAGAGCCTCGTGCGCCTGAAGAACGGTCTCGCGCAAAGCCGCGAAATCGTCTTTTCGCGGGTTGGACTTGCGGCCCGCGAGGCATATGCTGCGGGAAGGGCTGGGGTCGAGAAACGGCAGCACGCTGACGGACGGAAGAAGATTCGCCGAGGCGCGCGCCATCCGCGGAATGAGGGTAACACCCATCCCATGCGACACCATGTGCAAAAGCGTCGTCAGGCTCGTTGCGCCAAAGGTCTCCATCGTCACCGGTTTGACCCGCCCGCAGATCTCGAGCGCCTGGCCCCGCATGCAATGGCCGTCTTCGAGAAGCATCAGCCGTTCCAGCGCCATGCTCTCCTGCGCCACGGGCGGGGCGATCCGCGCAGCGTCGGCGGTCGGCACCGCAAGGTAGAACGGGTCTTCAAAGAGGAGGTCCGGCACAAGCCGGCTGTCGTCAACGGGTTCGGCCGCGATCATGGCGTCAAGACGACCGGACGCAGTGTCTTCAGCCAGAGCGGCTGTAACAGCCTCGCGCACCTCAAGCCGCAATTGCGGAAATCTCTGTTTCAGGAGCGGAAGAAGCTCGGGAAGCAGATAAGGCGCGATTGTAGGAATGACGCCAAGCCGGAAGCGACCCTCAAGCGCCTTGCGTTCCCGTCTGGCTTCGCCCTCCAGATCGCGAATCTCGGAGAGGATGCGTGCCACGCGCGGCAGCATGGCCTGCGCTTCGGCCGTGAGCCGCACGGCACCGCTGCCCCGCTCGAACAGCCTGAAGCCAAGCTGGGATTCCATTTCAGAAATCTGTGCCGAAAGCGCCGGCTGCGTGACGCCGCAGCTCATGGCGGCGCGTCCGAAATGGAGCGTTTCGGCAAGACGCTCGAAATACTGCATCTGTCTGATGGTAAGGCGTATCATAAGCTCAGATTATCGCATCGAATATTAAAGACAATTGGAATTTATCGAGCGGCGTCGATACCTTAGAACCGTTCCAAGCCACGCCGCAGGTGAGACCGGCAGCCGGGCAAAACCGGAGAGCAAGCAAGGGAGTTTCTTTCATGGCAGATAAACGCACGATGACCACGTCTGCTGGCGCCCCCGTCAGCGACAACCAGAATTCCGTGACCGCGGGTGAGCGGGGACCGGTTCTTCTTCAGGATTACCAGCTCATCGAGAAGCTTGCTCACCAGAACCGTGAACGCATCCCCGAGCGTGTGGTTCACGCCAAGGGCTGGGGCGCGCATGGCGTGCTGAAGATCACCGGCGACATTTCGAAATACACCATCGCCAAGGCACTTCAGCCGGGCGCGGAAACGCCGATGCTTGCACGATTCTCCACCGTTGCCGGCGAGCAGGGCGCGGCCGATGCCGAGCGCGACGTGCGCGGCTTTGCGCTGAAATTCTACACCGAGGACGGCAACTGGGATCTGGTGGGCAACAACACACCCGTCTTTTTCGTACGCGATCCGCTCAAATTTCCCGACTTCATCCACACCCAGAAGCGCCACCCGCGCACCAATATGCGCTCACCGACGGCCATGTGGGACTTCTGGTCGCTCTCGCCGGAAAGCCTTCATCAGGTGACGATCCTGATGTCGGATCGCGGCCTGCCGACTGCGCCCATGTTTATGAACGGCTACGGCTCCCACACCTATTCGCTGTGGAACGACAAGGGCGAGCGCTTCTGGGTGAAATTTCATTTCAAGACCATGCAAGGCCATAAACACCACACCAATGCGGAGGCCGAGCAGGTGGTGGGCAAGACCCGCGAGAGCTATCAGGAAGCGCTCTACGGCGCGATCGAGGATGGCGACTTTCCGAAGTGGAAGGTGCAGGTTCAGATCATGCCCGAGGCGGATGCGGAGAAAACCTCCTACAACCCGTTTGATCTGACCAAGGTGTGGCCGCATGCGGAATATCCGCCGATCGACATCGGCGTGATGGAGCTGAACCGCAACCCGGACAACTACTTCACCGAGATCGAGAATGCCGCGTTTTCGCCGTCCAACATCGTGCCGGGGATCAGTCATTCGCCCGACAAGATGCTTCAGGCGCGCATCTTTTCCTATGCGGACGCACACCGCTACAGGCTCGGCACGCATTACGAGACGATCCCGGTCAACCAGCCGAAATGCCCGGTTCACCACTATCATCGCGATGGCGAGATGAACACGTTCGGAGGCATCAAGACGGGCAATCCCGACGCATTTTATGAGCCCAACTCCTTTGGCGGTCCGGTCGAGAACCCGGCTGCCAAGGAGCCGCCGCTGAAAATCTCGGGCGATGCGGACCGCTACAATCACCGCGTCGGCAATGACGATTACAGCCAGCCCCGCGCACTGTTCAACCTCTTTGACGAGGGAGAAAAGAACCGGCTGTTCTCCAACATTGCCGCCGCGATGGGTGGCGTGCCCGGTGAAATCATCGAACGCCAGCTTGCCCATTTCGACAAGATCCACCCGGACTATGGCAATGGCGTGCGCAAGGCGCTGAAGGAAGCGCATGGATATGAGGCCAACGCCGTGCCCGTGACCGGCAAGACGCCACAGCGCGCTGCCGAATAGGCAAGGCTGAAAAGGCTTTGATAAAGTGCGGGCGTGGAGCGATCCACGCCCGTTTTGCTTGTCTAAAGGCCTGCTTCCGGCTAGCTGTGCGCCATTCGGGTAACCGGCAAAGGTGTCATATGCGACTTGGCGGACGGCTGGCTGCGGCCATTGAAATTCTGGAAGACATTGACCGGCGGTATCGCCCGGCTGCGGAAGCGCTGAGAGACTGGGGCCTGTCCCATCGTTTCGCCGGCTCCAAGGATCGCGCTGCCATTGGCAACCTCGTCTATGATGCGCTACGCCGCAAGCGCTCGGCGGCCTGGATGTTTCAGGAGGAAAGCCCGCGTGCGCTGGCCTTTGGAGCCTTGATGATCGAGGCGGGATATGAGCCGGAAGCGTTGAACGGAGCGCTGGCGGAAGACAATTTTGCACCGGCACTGATTTCAGGCGAGGAAGCAGACCGCATCGCCGCGCACCCTCTGGGCGAGGCGCCTGACGGCGTGCGCGCGGAATGCCCTGAATGGTGCGAGCCGCTTCTCAGGCGCGCCTGGGGTGACGACTGGGTGGCCGAGGCTGCGGCCCTTGCGGAGCGCCCGCCGCTGGATATGCGGGTCAACACGCTGAAATCCACGCGCGAAAAGGTGGCCAAGGCGCTGGCGCGCGCCGGCGTTCACGAGAGTGAACTTGCGCCGCAGGGTCTGCGCATCGGCCCGATCGAAGGGCAGGGGCGGCATCCCAATGTGCAGGCAGAGCCCGCCTTTCAAAAGGGCTGGTTCGAGGTTCAGGACGAGGGCTCGCAGATCGTTGCCGCTCTCACCGAAGCCGCGGCGGGCATGCAGGTGCTCGACTATTGTGCTGGCGCTGGCGGCAAGTCGCTCGCCATGTCGGCGGCCATGGAGAACACCGGCCAGATTCAGGCTTTCGACGCTGAGAAACAGCGGCTTGCGCCCATTTTCGAGCGCCTGAAGCGCGCGGGCTGCCGTAATGTGCAGGCGGTGGCCGATCAGGAAGCGCTCGCCGCGCATGAGGGGCGGCTCGATCTGGTCGTTGTCGACGCGCCATGCACGGGAGCAGGCACCTGGCGGCGCAGACCGGATGCCAAATGGCGGCTCGGTGAAAAACAGCTCGAGCAGCGGCAGGCGGAGCAGGCCGAAATTCTCCGGCGCGCCGCGCGCTTTGTGCGTTCTGGTGGACGGCTTGCCTATATCACCTGCTCGGTGTTTGCAGAGGAAAACGACGATCAGGTGCGGGCCTTCCTCGAAGCCAATCCGGATTTCCGCGCAGTGGACCATGAGGCGCTGTGGGAAAGGCACTTTTCCGGAAGGGCTGCGAAGGCGAGAATTGACAGAACCACGGGCATCGCCCTTTCACCCGGCCGTACGGCGACTGACGGCTTCCATTTTGCCGCACTGGAGCGCGTCTGAGGCAGGCGTGGCGAGACAATGAGCAAGGCAGCAAACCCCATCGATGTCGAAGCCCGCGTTCGCGCCAGCTTCGCCCGTCAGAAAATGATGCAGACCATTGGCGCCGAGCTGACGCTGGTGACGCCGGGCATTGTCGAGATCGAGATGCCCTACACGGAGGCGTTGACCCAGCAGCACGGGTTTCTCCATGCGGGCGTGATCTCCACCGCGCTCGATTCTGCCTGCGGCTATGCGGCCTTTTCCATGATGCCCGAGGACGCGGCGGTGCTGACCATCGAATTCAAGGTCAACCTGCTTGCACCGGGGCGCGGCGAGCGCTTCCTGTTTCGCGGCACCGTCACCAAGCCCGGCCGCACCATCATCGTTGCTGACGGGCAGGCCTATGCCTATTCGTCGGAGGGGGACGCCAAACTGATCGCCACCATGACCGGAACCATGATGACCATCATCGGACGCGAGGGAATCGAGGGATGACGCGGGCACCGGTGGAGCCGGCGATGCTCGCCGGAAAACACGTTCTCTTCGTCATGGCGGCGGATGCCGAATACGGACCGCATCTGAAAAAGCGATTCACGCCGCTGATGACGGGTGTCGGTCCGGTGGAGGCGGGGGTGGTCCTTGGTGCGGAACTGGCACTTCTCGATGCCGAAGGCCATCTGCCGGATCTGCTCGTTTCTCTCGGATCCGCCGGAAGCCGCAGTCTGCAACAGACGGAAGTCTATCAGGCGACTTCGGTCTCCTACCGCGACATGGACGCTTCGCCGCTTGGCTTTGAAAAAGGTGTGACGCCTTTTCTCGATCATCCGGCGATCATGCCGCTGCCGCATCGCATTCCGGGCGTTCCCGAGGCGACGCTGTCGACCGGCGGCAACATCGTTTCCGGTGCCGCCTATGACGGCATCAACGCCGATATGGTGGATATGGAAACCTTCGCGGCGCTGCGCGCTTGCCAGCGCTTCGGCCTCGATCTGGTGGCGCTGCGCGGTATCTCCGACGGAGCGGCGGAACTGCAGCGCGTGAACGACTGGACCGAATATCTGCATGTCATCGACGAAAAGCTTGCCGAAGCGGTGGACCGCCTCGAACAGGCCATTGCCGATGGCTTCCTGTAGTCAAAAAGCGGCCTCGCCGCTTGCACCGAAACGCATCTTTCTCTAAAGGCTCGCCATGACGATATCCAATCCCGACACAGTTCTCATCGTTGATTTCGGCAGCCAGGTCACGCAGCTCATTGCGCGGCGGGTGCGCGAGGCCGGAGTCTATTGCGAAATCGCTCCGTTCCAGTCGGCCGAGGAGGCGTTTAAGCGCCTCGCGCCAAAAGCGGTCATCCTTTCCGGCAGCCCGGCGTCCACCGTCGATATCGGCAGTCCTCGTGCGCCGCAGGTGATCTTCGATTCCGGCCTTCCCGTGCTTGGTATCTGCTATGGCGAGCAGACCATGTGCGCCCAGCTCGGCGGCAAGGTCGAAGGGTCCGACCACCGCGAGTTTGGCCGTGCCTTCCTCGAGATCGAGAATGACTGCCCGCTGTTTGAGGGCGTCTGGGCGAAAGGCACCCGCCATCAGGTTTGGATGAGCCATGGCGACCGGGTGACGGCCATTCCGCCCGGCTTCCGCGTTGTCGGCACGTCGACGGGCGCGCCCTTTGCAGCCATCGCCGATGAGGAGCGCAAATATTATGGCGTTCAGTTCCACCCCGAAGTGGTCCACACGCCCGACGGTGCAAAGCTCCTTTCCAATTTCGTGCACAAGATCGCCGGTCTTTCGGGCGACTGGACGATGGCGGCATACCGCGAGCAGGCGATCGAGGCGATCCGCAAGCAGGTCGGCGACGGCAAGGTGATCTGCGCGCTTTCGGGTGGTGTCGATTCTTCCGTGGCGGCACTTTTGACGCACGAGGCGGTTGGCGATCAGCTCACCTGCATTCTGGTCGACCACGGACTGATGCGGAAGAACGAGGCGGCAGAAGTGGTCGCCATGTTCCGCGAGCACTACAATCTGCCGCTGATCCTGGTGGATGCCTCCGACCGCTTCATCGGCGCGCTGGAAGGCGAGAGCGATCCGGAAAAGAAGCGCAAGACCATCGGTCGCCTGTTCATCGAAGTGTTCGAGGAGGAGGCGAAAAAGCTCGGCGGCGCCGATTTCCTGGTGCAGGGCACCCTCTATCCCGATGTCATCGAGAGTGTCTCCTTCACCGGCGGCCCCTCCGTTACCATCAAGTCGCACCACAATGTGGGCGGCCTGCCTGAACGCATGAACATGAGCCTGGTCGAGCCGCTGCGCGAGCTCTTCAAGGACGAGGTACGCGTGCTCGGCAGGGAGCTTGGCCTGCCCGAAAGCTTCATCGGTCGCCACCCTTTCCCCGGACCGGGTCTCGCCATCCGCTGCCCCGGCGGCGTGACGCGCGAGAAGTTGGAAATCCTGCGTTCCGCCGATGCGATCTATCTCGACGAGATCCGCAAGGCCGGCCTTTACGATGCGATCTGGCAGGCCTTTGCCGTTCTCCTGCCGGTGCAGACGGTGGGGGTGATGGGCGACGGGCGCACCTATGAATTCGTCTGCGCGCTGCGGGCGGTGACGTCCGTCGACGGCATGACGGCTGATTTCTACCACTACGACATGGAGTTCCTCGGCCGTGCTGCGACCCGCATCATCAACGAGGTGAAGGGCATCAACCGCGTTGTCTACGACGTAACGTCCAAGCCACCCGGCACGATCGAGTGGGAATAGCGATTTTCCATGAATGGCTGGCGTGAAGAAATTTCCGCCAGCCCTAATTTATTGAAATTGATAGATTTTCCAGCCTGGCCCAATTTTGGCCAGCCTTTGCCAATTTGAGCATAAAATCCGCTTTGTCGGTATGTCTGACGGTATACCGAAGGCTTGAACTCGGGCGCTTTGCCGAATACCGTCAGTCCATTCGGCGGTTGTAACGGTATTTTTTTACGCCGAACTCACTTGACCTGCTCCCCTGAATGTACCCATTCATAGGCTAGCGCTGTTCACGTTTTGGTCCATTCGTGACCGGGTTGCAAACTCGTTCGGGGTGAGCCCGTCGAGACTCGTGTGGGGTCGGTTCAGGTTGTAGTCGATCCTCCATTCTTCGATGATCTCGCGGGCATGCCGGTAGCTGCGGAACAGGTGCTCGTTGAGGCACTCGTCCCTCAGTCTGCCGTTGAAGCTCTCCACAAAGCCGTTTTGCATGGGTTTGCCCGGCGCGATGTAGTGCCATTCGACGCTGCGATCCTGCTGCCAGGCGAGCATGGCGTTTGACGTCAGCTCCGTGCCGTTGTCGCTGACAACCATGCAGGGGTAGCCGCGCCGTTCGGCGATCGCATCCAGTCCGCGGGCCACACGTTCACCCGAGAGTGAGTTATCGACCACCGTTGCCAGGCATTCCCGGCTGAAGTCATCAATGACACACAGGATGCGGAAGCGACGGCCGTCGACCAGCGTGTCCGACACGAAGTCGAGGCTCGATCTCTGGTTCGGATCCTGCGGGACCGCCATCGGCGCTCGCGTGCCCAAAGCTCGCTTGCGGCCGCCGCGTTTGCGCACTGTCAGCCGCTCTTCCTTGTAGATTCGATAGAGCTTCTTCCAGTTCACCGCGATGCCCCCCCCGCTTCAAAAGCAGGTGCAGGCGACGATAACCGAACCGCCGCCGTTCCGACGACAGCTCACGCAATCGCTGTCGAAGGCCGGCATCGTCCGGCCGGCTCGACTGGTAACGGAAGACGCGCGGCGCAATGCCAACCAGGGCACAGGCCCGCCGCTGACAATAGTCCTTCATCTCGATTGCCCAACTCACGGCTTTCCTCCTGGAGTCGGGCGTCAGAATTTTTTGTCAGCATCTCACGGAGCGTCGATGCATCCATCATCTGCTCCGCCAGAAGCTTCTTCAGCTTCGCATTCTCTTCCTCGAGCGCCTTCAACCGCTTGGCCTCCGATACGTCCATGCCGCCGTACTTCTTGCGCCAGGTGTAGAACGTCGCATCAGAAATGCCGTGCTTGCGGCACAGTTCAGCCGGCGACATGCCCGCCTGATGTTCCTTCAAAATGCCGATGATCTGTTCTTCCGAGAACCGTGACCGTTTCATTGCCTGTCTCCTTCGTTGAGCAACAGGCTAACCCAAAATCGGGAACATCTCAGGGGAGCAGGTCAACGAGGTTATTCCCATAGCCTGCCCAATTTGCAGAAACCGTTCAAGCTGAAGACGTCACATCCGCGCCACTGCCGGGAGCCTTCCTTGATCTGCTGGAGCGCCCGGAGGCAAAGAAGTTCATTAGCGGGTTTGGCGCAGGGTTCAAGCTGATCAAACACTATCGGCACTTGATGCGCGGCTTGCTCGATGCCGATTTCAGTTCCCAGCTCCAGTCACGATCTTTGTCAGATTTGTCACGCAACCCATGAGCAGTTTCGACACAGACTCTGAGTCCACTAGAGTGTCTCTTCCTGTTCAAACACTATCCTCATCACTCCAGCCCAAGGCCCGGGAAAGGCGAGCTGCAGATGATGTCGTCAGTCGAATAATGTGCTCCAGTTCGGACTCTTTAACCCTGAACGCAGGCGCCACGACATGCAACGTCGCTATGACGGAGTTGTCCAAGGCAAAGACGGGAGCAGCACACGAAACCTGATGGTCGCTCACCTCACCACGGCTGACACAGTAACCCTGGCGGCGAATCCGTGTGAGCTCGGCAAGAATGGCTTTGCGGGAGCGTGGCGTGTTTGCAGTAAGCGCGGCAGGTCTCAAGGGAACGCATTTATCGATGAACGCCTGTGGCTGGAAGGCCAACAGACATTTGGGCGAACCTGCATAGAGAGGACGACGGCGCCCCACATTCGCATGCACCCTCAGGTCCCGCGACGGCTCGGCCTTCGCAACGCATAAGGCTTCCATGCCATCGATCGTCCGCAACTGCACGGTCTCGTTCACCCGCTGGCACAGTTCTTCGAGAATGGGCGTTGCCAGGCGGATCATATCCGTTTGCGAACTGGCGGTGATTCCCAGAACCAGCATGGCATCGCCCAGGCCATAAGCGCCGTCTTTCGTCCGCTTTACGATCTGACGCTGTTCCATTGTATGCAACAATCTATAGGCGCGTGACTTATTAAGCCCTGTTTTTCGGGCGAGATCCGTCACGCCGATGTTCGGCTTTCGGGCCACTTCCATAAGAAGGTCCAATGCCTTATCAACTGATTCTACTATATAATTTTTCATAGCGCTCTTAATTGAGGTCGACTTCTTTCAGGGTATTTTATGTGTTTTATCTGACGAAACAAGCGCAGAATAAGTTTGACAGCCTCGTTTGTGCACCTGTTTACTCAGGCCTGTTGAAGAACACGAAGTTCAAAAAGTCGCGGCCGGTCGAAGGCCACCGCGAACAACCAGGGGGAAGAGATTGACGAAATTCATGACCCGGCGGAGTTTTCATGCCTCGGTGATTGCGCTGATCGCTGCTGGCGCCATTCCCGCATCCGCTCAGGAGGCCACGCTTTCAATAGGCATGGCCGCGCCCATCACCTCGCTTGATCCGCATGAGGATTCCAATTCACCGAACAACGCCACCAGCCGCCACATATGGGACAGCCTGATCAATCGCGGCGGCTCGGCGGAAAACAAACCCCAGCTCGCAACGGAGTGGGAGGTCGTCGACGACACGCACTGGCGTTTCAAGCTTCGTGAGGGTGTTACCTTTCACGACGGCTCATCCTTTGACGCTGAGGACGTTGTGGTTTCGCTCATCAGAGCTCGGGACAAGGAGAGCCAGGCCTTTGCCTCCTACACCCGCAACATCGCCAACGTGACTGCCGAAGACGATCACACCGTCGTGGTCGAAACGACGGTCCCGGATCCGATGATCCTGAATTCGCTCAGCCGCATTCGCATTATCAGTTCGGAATTTGCCGACGCAGCGGTTTCCGATTTTGAGAACGGTCCCGCGGCAGTTGGTACGGGCCCCTTCAAACTGGTCTCCTACACACCGGGCGACCGGATCGAACTGGAGCGGAATGAGGATTACTTCGCCGGCCCGGCGGACTGGTCCCGTGTGACCCTGCGGCTTGTACCCGACGATGGTGGCCGTCTCGCGTCCCTTCTGGCCGGGGATCTGGATCTGATCGAGAACCTTCCTGCAGAGGGTGTGGCGCGGGTCGAGTCCAATGATGATCTGAAAATCATCCGCGGTCAGTCCACCCGCCTCGTTTATCTCGGTATGGATGTTTCGCGCGATCAAACACCGTTTGCCACCGCAAAGGATGGGTCGCCACTGGACAGCAACCCCTTCAAGGATGCTCGCGTACGCAAGGCGCTGCTGATGGCGATGAACCGCGAGGCCATCGTTGATCGTGTCATGCAGAAGAACGGCACGGTTGCCCATCAATTCGTTGCCGACGGCTTTTTCGGACATTCCGACGAGGTTGAGGAGGTCGGCTACGACCCGGAGGCTGCGAAGGCCTTGCTTGCCGAAGCTGGTTATCCAGACGGTTTTGCCCTTACCATTCACGGCCCGTCCGGGCGCTATGTGAATGACAGCGAAGTCTTGCAGGCCGCAGGCCAGATGTTCTCGCGCATCGGCATCGACACCAAGGTGGAAGTGATGCCCTGGTCGGTTTATTCAGGCAAATATTCCGATGGCGAGTATTCGCTCTTCCTCGGCTCCTGGGGCGTGAACACCGGAGAAGTCTCCAATCCGGCGCTGGCTCTTGTGGCAGCACGGAACGCTGACAAGGGCACCGGACGCTACAATGGCGGAGGCATCGATGTTCCCGCGATCAATGAGCTTCTGGATCAGGCGACGTCCACGCTTGATGAAGAGGCAAGAGAGCCTCTCCTTCAGAAAGTCTCGGCGGCGACGTTCAACGATGTCTGGCTGTTGCCGATGCACTACGAGAATGTGGTGATGGGCGCGAAGAACGGCGTCGAGTTCAAGCCGCGCGGGGACAAATACACGCTCGCTTATGAAGTGCACAAAGCAGGCGAGTGACGCACACTTCGCGGGAGGCGCCTGGATCGCCTCCCGCATACCTCTCCCAATATAGGGCGTTCCTTCGGGCCCGCCTGTTTTAAACATCTCAGGAGTACACATGCAGGAGCTTGCATCCAGCGGTGCGGCTTTGCGCGCGCGCGCCATCTATGACTATGGCGAGACCGCAATCATAGCGTCCACCATCGATCCCCGGTTCCACATGATGCTCTACGTCCCCCCGGCGGCCGCCGAAGGGAAAAAGGTCGATCTGCTCGTTGCTGTCCACGGGACCGGACGAACTTCGGCTTTCGAGTTTCGTGACGGGTTCGCCGAATTCGGTCTTTACAATGACTGCGCGATCCTGTGCCCGATCTTTCCGGTCAATGTGCGCGGTGATGGAGCGCGCTCGGGCTACAAATACATGCAGGAAGGCGACATCCGTTACGACAAGGTCCTTTTGTCCATGGTCGAAGAGATGGCCGGGAAATATGGGCAGGACTGGTCAAAGTTTGCGATTTTCGGCTATTCAGGTGGCGGTCATTTTGCGCACCGCTTCGCCATCCTCCATCCGGAAAAACTATGGGCTGCAAGCATAGGTGCACCTGGATCAGTGACGCTCCTCGATCCGGACCGCGATTGGTGGGTTGGCGTACGGGACGTGGCCGAACGCTTCGGCAAACCCTTTGACGCATCAGCCCTCGCACGCGTCGCGGTTCACATGGTTGTCGGTGATGCAGATCTCGAAACCTGGGAGATCGCCCATGCACCCGGCTCGGCCTATTTCATGGAAGGCGCCAATGACGCCGGTGCCACCCGACCCGAGCGGGTGCGCAGTCTCAAGGCTTCCTTCGAGGCGGCCGGGGTAAATGTGACTTTCGACCAGCTTCCGGGCGTGGCGCATGATCGGATGAAATGCATCGGCCATACGAAAGCTTTCCTGACCCGCACTCTCAAGGATATGCGCGCATGAACCGCAACGCTACGATTGTTGCTCCGCAACCAGAGGCAGTCGAGGCCGGCGCCGAAGTGCTGGAACGTGGCGGAAACGCCATTGATGCGGCACTAGCCTGTGCGTTCGTTCAGGGCGTTGTCGATCCGCAGATGTGCGGCATTGGCGGCTTCGGATCGATGCAGGTCTACATGCCGGATCGCGGCATCCACGAGATGCTGGAGTTTTATGCGCTCGCGCCCTCCGCGGCGACACCCGATATGTGGCTCGACAAGCTTCTGGGTCAAAGCCGGGACGGGTTTGGCTTCATCCTTGAAAACAACATCTCCGAGATCGGTTATCTGGCCTGTTGCACCCCTGCTTCGCTCAAAGGATATGAGCGCGCCCTGAAAGATTACGGCACCTGGGATTGGGGCGACCTCATTGCGCCAGCCATCAAATATGCCGAAGAGGGCTTCAAGATCCGACCGCACATGCACTGGTACTGGACCAAGGACCAGACAGGTGACGGGCAGGTGAACACGCTGGACAAGCTGCGATACTCGCAAACCGGCCAGCGCGTCTATTTCCACAGCGACGGCAGACTTCGCGAGGTCGGCGAGATACTGACCAATCCTGATCTCGGGCGTACATTGCGACGGATCGCAGAGAGCGGATCTTCAGACATATTCTATTACGGTGAGATCGCCGAGCAGATTGCTGCGGATTTCACGGCCAATGGCGGATTGATCGCGATGGAAGATCTCGCACAGTACGAAATCACCAAAGCAGCACCGGTATGGGGCAGCTACCGCGGGCGCCGGATTGCCTCCAGCCCTCCGCCGGGCTCCGGCTTTCCCATGATCGAATTGCTGCACATTTTGGAGAACTTTGATCTCGCCGCGATGAAGCACGGCTCCACAGACTATGTGCGCACGCTGTTCGAGGCGATGAAACGCATGACCATCGACAAGGACAAGCATATGGGCGACCCCGCCTATGTGGATGTTCCGGTGGAGGAACTGCTGTCCAAGGAGCACGCTGCGGAACTCGCCGCGCAGATCAAGCGGGGAGAGCGCGCCAGCGTTGAACGGCTTGATATGTCGCAGCGGGACACCACGCATATCTCGGTGGTGGACAAGCAGGGCAATGCCGTGGCTTTGACCCATTCGCTGGGCAGTCCCTCCGGCGCCATCACGGAGGGGTTGGGCTTCATGTACAACGGGTTGATGAGCCGCTTTGATCCGCGACCGGGCAAGGCAGCATCGATTGCGCCCCGCAAACGTCGGGCGAGTTCAGCAGCACCGACGATCGTGTTTGAAGGCGACAGTCCCTCGATCGTGATTGGCGCTCCGGGAGGCAGCTATATTGCGCCGACGGTCGCCCAGGGGATCATCAACATGATCGACTTCGACATGAACATCCATGCCGCGGTTTCCGCACCGCGTTTGGTCGGGGTGTCCAACAGCATAGACATCTGCAACCGCATCCGGCGTTCGGTGGCTGAAGAGCTGCGTGAGCAAGGCTATGAAGTGTTGCGCTCGCCACAAGCTTATGCGTTCGCCGCGCTGCATGGTATCCGGATAACCGACGGGGTCTCTTCCGGCGCTGCAGATCCGCAACGGGACGGTATGGCGATCAGCGTCGGCTGAGCCGGAAAGCGACAACAAACCATGGTAACCACCCTCATACGACGCATAATTCAGGCGGGGTTCGTCATTCTTGCGATGACGGTAATCGTTTTCCTTGGTGTGAACGTTATCGGCAACCCGGTCGACATTCTCATCAACCCCGACCTGAACCAGGCTGAGCGGCTGCGCGTAATCGAGAGCCTGGGGCTGGACCGGCCGTTGTGGCAGCAATATCTGAGCTTCCTGCACGGTCTCACGGAAGGGAATTTCGGCAACAGCTTTGTCTATTCCAAGCCGGCGCTCGATGTGATTCTTGAGCGCTTGCCCGCGACGCTGGAACTGGCGCTCTGTGCGATGGTGATCGCGATAGTCGTTGGCCTGCCTCTGGGGCTCTATGCCGGTCTTTATCCGAACCGGGTCTCCTCACGGGTTATCATGACCGGCTCCATTCTCGGCTTCTCGCTGCCCACCTTCTGGGTGGGGCTCATGCTGATCCTGCTGTTTGCCGTCCAGCTCGGCTGGTTGCCGTCCAACGGTCGCGGCGAGACCGCAATGTTGTTTGGGGTTCGCTGGTCTTTCCTCACGTGGGATGGGCTCTCGCACCTGTTGCTGCCTGCATTGAACCTCGCCCTGTTCAAGACGTCGCTCATTCTTCGGCTTACCCGGGCGGGCGTGCAGGAGGTGATTATGCAGGATTACGTCAAGTTCGCCCGCGCCAAGGGTTTGCGGGAAAACCGCATCATTCTGGTGCACATACTGAAGAACCTGATGATACCTGTCGTGACGATCATCGGACTGGAGTTTGGCTCTTTGATCGCTTTCTCCGTGGTGACCGAGAGCATATTTGGCTGGCCGGGCATGGGGAAGCTCATCATCGACAGCATCAACCTGCTCGATCGCCCGGTAATCGTCGCTTACCTGATGATGATGGTCGTGCTCTTTGTCTCGCTGAATTTCATCATTGATGTCTGTTATACACTGCTGGACCCGCGGGTTCGGCTGGATGGCAAAGGCTGACGCGCCATGGAGTCGAAAATCGCCACTGAAGCTGAAAGCCCCACTGCACAGACTGGTCAGCGCCCGATCAGCAGGCGTATCTGGCCCGCGCTGCGTCACTTCTTCTCGTCGCCGGCGGCACTTGTCGGATGCATCGGGTTGGTGGTCGTGCTCTTCACCGCCATCTTCGCGCCGTGGATCGCTCCCCAGAACCCCTATGATCTGCTGCAACTCGACATTATGGACAGTCGTCTGCCCCCCGGTTCGGAGAGTTTCTCAGGCGTGCCCTATCTGTTGGGAACCGACGGCCAGGGCCGCGATATCCTTTCCGGCATCATGTACGGGCTGCGCACCTCCCTGATCGTCGGCATTGCGTCGGCATTCGCGGCCGCACTTATCGGCACCACTTTGGGGCTCATGGCTGCTTATCTTGGGGGACGAACCGAGAATTTCATGATGCGCCTGGTGGACCTGCAATTATCCTTCCCCACCATTCTCATGGCGCTGATGGTGCTTGCGATCCTGGGCAATGGCGTGACGAATGTCGTATTGGCTATCATCGTCGCAGAATGGGCGACCTATGCCCGCACGGCGCGTGGGACGGCGCTGGTAGAACGGGAGAAGGAATACATCGATGCGGCGCGCTGCTTGCGTATTCCCGGTCGCCGCGTGCTCTTGCGCCACCTTTTGCCCAACTGTCTTGCCCCGATCATCGTGATCGCCACCATGCAGGTCGCCCGCGCCATCGGGCTTGAAGCGACCCTCTCCTTCCTGGGGCTGGGCGCGTCAGTCACCCAACCCTCTTTGGGAATGCTGATCTCCAACGGCTACCAGTATCTTCTCTCTGGTCTCTACTGGATCAGTTTTTACCCTGGCATCGCCCTGCTCATCACGATCGTATCCATCAATCTGGTGGGTGATCGGCTTCGCGATGTGCTTAATCCGAGGAATGCCCGATGACCGCGCTGCTTGAAGTTCGCAACCTCGTCACCGAATTTCCCGGTGAGGCGGGAAACGGCCTGCGCGCGGTGGATGACGTGTCGTTTCGTCTGGGGCGCGGTGAGGTGCTGGGGCTGGTGGGCGAGAGTGGTTCCGGCAAAAGCGTCACGGGGTTTTCCATCATGGGGCTGGTGGACTGGCCTGGGCGTGTGGCAGGCGGGCAGATCCTGTTTGATGGTGAGGATATCGCCCAGGCTGACGCGGAAACCCGCCGTTCCTTGCGGGGCCGACGTATCGCCATGGTGTTCCAGGATCCCATGATGACGCTCAATCCTGTTTTGCGGATCGGCACGCAGATGACCGAGGCATTGCATGCCCATGAACGCATGAGCAGCGCGGCTGCGCGTGAGCGGGCCCGTGATGCGCTGGGGCTTGTGGGTATACCCAGTCCGGAGGAACGCCTGGACGCCTATCCCCACCAGTTCTCGGGCGGTATGCGTCAGCGCGTGGCGATTGCGATTGCACTGCTGCATCGACCCGATCTCATCATCGCGGATGAGCCGACCACCGCGCTCGACGTTACCATCCAGGCACAGATCATTTCCGAGTTCCAGAAATTGACGGAAGATCAGGGGACGGCGGTCATCTGGATCACCCACGATCTCGCAATCGTTTCCGGTCTCGCCGATCGCATTGCGGTCATGTATGGCGGCCGCATCGTGGAGACGGGCAATATCGAAGATGTTCTGGTCGCGCCCAAACATCCTTACACGCACGGTTTGATCCGCTCTGTGCCTTCACAAAACAGTCGCGGCCGCAGGTTGGCGCAAATTCCCGGGGTGACACCAAGCCTCGCGCGGATGCCTCAAGGATGCGCGTTCCGAACCCGCTGTGAGCGCGCCACAGACGCCTGCACCGCGCGGCCGGGACGCTTTGGGGATGTGCTGGCCTACCACCGCTGCTTTCATCCCCACGAGGAGGCTTTGGTATGACAATGGCAGAGACAGTCGCCGGCGCCTCCACGCCGCTGCTTGAACTTCGCCAGGTGTCCTGCCGTTTTGGCGCGCGTCCTGACCTTGCTGCCCGGATTGCAATCGCACTCGGTGCGGCCAAACCTTTCCCGATTATCCATGCGCTGGACAAAGTGGATCTGACGATCCGCAAGGGGGAAGTGCTGGGCCTTGTCGGAGAGTCCGGTTGCGGGAAGTCGACGCTCGGCAGAATTGCCGCAGGAATATTGCCGCCCTCTGCGGGACAGGTTTTCTGGAAGGGTGAGGACCGGGCCACGTTGCGTGGAAGCCGGCAGCGGGATGCCGATCTCGAAGCGCAGATGATCTTCCAGAATCCGATGGCAGCGCTCAATCCAAGGATGACGATCGAAAAACTGGTGGCCGAAGCTCCAAGCATCCATGGCTTCATCAAAGGCAGCACCAGCAGCTATGTGGATGACTACCTGACCAAGGCGGGGTTCGATCCGGCGATGAAGAAGCGCCTGCCGCACCAGTTTTCCGGGGGGCAGAGGGCGCGGGTCAACATCGCGCGCGCGCTCGCCGTGCAGCCGGATTTTCTTGTCTGCGATGAAAGCGTCGCAGCGCTCGATGTGTCCATTCAGGCGCAGATTCTCAATCTGTTTATGGATCTGCGAGAGCAGCTGGATCTGACATATCTGTTCGTCAGCCATGATCTGGGGGTCGTGGAACATATCTCCGACCGGGTTGCGATCATGTATCTTGGACGGGTCATTGAGGAAGCGCCTGTGGCCGAGATTTTCTCCCGGCCAAACCATCCCTATACCCAGCAATTGCTGGCTGAGGTGCCACGCATCAGACCGGGAAAACGACGCTTTGCTGCAATGAAGGGGGAACTGCCGAGCCCTCTCAATCCGCCGAAAGGGTGCCACTTTCATCCGCGCTGCCCGCACGCACATGAGCGATGCAGAATAGAAGTTCCCCAAAAGCGCGAGATTGCCCCGGGGCACGTTTCGGCATGCCATCTGAACGACAAGCAGGCGGTATGAGCGGAACAGGACGCATTCCCGGCTTCATCCTTGCCTTGCTGCTTGGCGCCACGGGCGGAGCGCTCTTCACCTGGATCGGGATGCCGCTTTCCTGGATGCTTGGCTCGATGACCGCCTGCGGCATTGCATCAATCATGAGTCTGCCGGTTCGCGGCTCCACTCTCGCCCGCCCGCCCATGTCGGCCGTGATCGGCACCATGCTGGGTTCCCAGTTCGGGCCGCACACTCTGGAGAGTGCAGCGATGTGGTGGCCGGCACTCCTCGCGTTGGCCGCTTATCTCGCGGTGGCGGCTGTTCTGTGCAATGTCTATCTGCGCCGCGTCATTCATCTCGATCGGCGCACGGCCTTCTTTTCGGCGATGCCGGGCGGGCTCGTTGATATGGTGTTGCTTGGCGCGGAAAAGGGTGGCGACGAGCGGACCATCGCATTGATGCACTCTTCACGCATCTTTCTGGTTGTGCTGAGCCTTCCACCACTGATGACGTTGATCACGGGAGCTGATCCGGGAGCACGTGTGGCGACTTGGCGACCACTCTCCGACATGGGATCGGCTGATGTGTTCTGGTTCATCGCAACACTTGGGGCCGGGATCGGGCTCGGCAAATTGCTGCGATTGCCGGCGCCATATCTGATAGGCCCAATGCTGGTGAGCGCGGGGCTGCATTGGACGGGTGCCTCTGGCTTCGTCGTGCCAAGCACGGTTATGGCCGTAGCGCAGGTGGTTCTTGGAACCGTCGTCGGTTGCCGCTTCGCTGGCACCGCGCCAAAGCGCATTCTGCACATTCTGATGACCTCTGCCGGCGCTACAGCAATCCTGCTTTCGGTGGCCGTCATCTTTGCTTTCGCTCTCCATCGGATCATTGAAGTGCCGGTCGAAGGAATCCTGCTGGCCTTTGCACCCGGTGGGCTTGCTGAGATGAGTCTGGTTGCGCTCGCGTTGAATCTCGAGGTGGCGTTTGTGGTGATCAGCCATATAAGCCGCATCGGTATGGTCATTCTTGCGGCAGGCCTGCTCGCATCCAGGGATTGAGCATGGCCTGGTTGATCCACTTCCGGCCATCATTATGGCCGGAAGGATTCTTCAGGCAGTCTAGCGGCAGAACACAATCAGCGTGCCGCTGAGACCACCACTTCGATCAAGGTGTCCTTGCCCAGCTCGGCCACCCCGATCGTCGCTCTCGTGGGCAGGTGTTCCGCCGGCATCCATTCCAGCCAGGCCTCGTTCATACCCTCTTTTTGCGAGAAGTCGGAGATGTAGATCATTGCGGTGAGAAGGTTCTCCTTCGAAGATCCCACCTGTGCCAGGAGAGCATCGATCTTGGCGCAGATCTGTTCTGTCTGCCCTTTCATATCCAGCGACTTGTCATCGGCGACAAGGCCTCCGAAATACAAGACGCCGTTGTGCTCGACGACCCGATGGTTGATGCGGGTCTGAATATGTCTCTTGATCATGAGAGTTCCTTCTGTGCTCTGGTTGGATCTTGCGGAAAGCGCTTGATTGAAAATGGCTTGATCGGAGCCTGGGTGCTGCCGGTCGCGATCAATTCCGCCATGATGTCGCCGACTCCGGGTCCGAGCTGAAATCCGTGAGCGGAGAAGCCAAAGGCGTGGAAAGCACCCGGCGCATGTGCCGCGGGACCGATAACCGGTATGCCATCCGGCATCAGCCCTTCGATTCCCGCCCAGGAGCGAACGATCTGTGCGCCACGCATCACGGGGAAGATGTCCATTGCGGTCTGCGCGGAATGACGCAATTCGGACATCTGCATATGTGTTCGATTGTTTGCCGGCTCCGGCACTCCCGGTCGGCCACCGCCGATAACGACTGTGCCGTTTGGCATCTGTTTGAAGGAGAGCGGACGGCCCGCCGCTCCGACGACCGCGGTACAGAATGGGCGCAGTCGTTCCGTGACGATCATCATTGGAGCATAGGCTCTTACGGGGGCATGATCACCGATCCGCCGTGCGATCTCGCCTCCCCAGGCCCCGGCGCAATTCAGAACGAAACGCCCTGTAAACTCCTGCGCTCCAGAATGCACCTTCCACTCCTCTCCGGACCGGGAAACGCGCTCGACAGGTGTGTGCTCCAGAACACGCACCCCCATCTGTTGAGCCTTGCGCTGAAAGGCGAAGGTCGTTTGGTATGGCTGGGCAAATCCGTCATCGAGAGATGCGATGGCACCGACACAGTGTTCGGCGACTGCCGGCAGATACGTGCGCATTGTCTGCCGGTCCAGTATCTGCTCATGGGTGTAGCCCAGGCTGTTGAGTTCCGCGACGCGCCCACGCAAGGTTTCGAGCTCTTCCGCAGTTTCTGCGACCTTGATCTGCGGAGACGGTTGAAAACCACAATCGTCATCCAGCAGGTCCGCGATGCGGCGCCAGATGGACATGGAATGAAGCGAAAGCGGAATTTCCGCGACGTGCCTGCCGAGCTTTCGTACGCCCCCGGCGTTCACTCCCGAAGCGTGCCGGGCCACCGTGTCCTTCTCGAAAACGATGACCTGAAGACCGCGCATCGCTGCGTGCAGAGCTGCGGAGCAGCCATGAATACCGCCGCCGATCACAAGAAGGTCGGCGGTCCTATGCTGAAGTGATGCCATCGCCATGATATTGCCTCAGAGCGGTTCGTCACGCGTCGGTTCGCGTTCGAGCTGAGCCAGTTCGGAAAGGAGAAGTGGTTTCAGCGGTGGGCGCAGGCGATAATATCCGATGGACTGCGGGTTCTCCTTCCGCCGCTCCGCTATGATGGAGCTGACCGCGAGCCCGCACATACGACCCTGACAAGGTCCCATGCCGCTCCTCAGGAAGGATTTGATCTGGTTGGGGCCGGGCGCTCCGAGATCGACAGCTTCGCGGATGGCCCCGGCGGTCACTTCCTCGCAACGGCACACGAGAACGTCGTCGTGAGGCACCATGACTTCGTCAGACGGCGCATAGAGCGTCTCCAGAAACGGCCTAATGGCTTCGTCGCGGCTGAGCTTTTTCTGCAGCGCCCGGATTTGGGTGCCTTTGTCGCCCCCCAGCTTCTGCGCTACACGGAGGGCGACAATCCTGCCTCGGATTTCTGCGGAGTTCGCCCCGGCTATTCCGGCTCCGTCGCCTGCGACGAAGACGTTCTCCACGCTGCTTTCGAAAAACGCGTCCAGTTTTGGAATGAAACAGCGCTGGCTCTCACTCCATACATGGTCGCAGCCAAGCAGACGCGTTGCCTGCTGATTGGGGACGACACCCTGGTGCAGCGCGACACTGGTTGTCTCAATACGGTGTGCCCTGCCGTGAGCGGAAAAACACACAGCCTCGGCGTGTTGGGTGCCTTCTATCCGAATATCACGGGCGCCGGTGTAATGCGGAACGCCAGCGCGCCGGATTTGCCGCATCATCGCCATGCCCTTGCGCAAGTAAGAGAGCGCCGAGAGCGCACGCGGAAGATGCCGGGCAGCCTTGAGGTAGCGGCTTCTGTCGATGGTTTCGATAATGGCCTTCGGTGGCCCACCCGTCTCGATCATCTGTTGTGCAAGCAGGTAGAGCAACGGCCCGCTTCCGACGAGCACGACATCGTCGCCCACACCGCCATGGGCCTTGAGGAGGATCTGCAAGGCACCCGCTGTCGTAACGCCCGGGAGGGTCCACCCGGGCATTGGCGTGGGCCGTTCCACCGCGCCCGTTGCGATGAGGAGATGCCGCGTTGAAATCTGGGAAGAGCCGCCATTACGCGAATAATCGATGCTGAGATCGGGGTTTATGTTCCAGACAGTGGCTTCAGGAATGTAAGTGGCATTGGAGGCGCGAAACGCCTGAGCGATCGACAAGCCTTTCCCGTAATCCGGGCCCAGCAATTCTCGACGTTCCTCCGGCACGGTTTCAATCGCGCGGTAGATTTGGCCGCCGGGAGCGGGCTGTTCGTCAAGCAGGATGACGGAAAGGCCGGCATGTGCGGCTTCCGTCGCAGCCGCCATTCCCGCCGGGCCGGCACCGATAATGGCAAGGTCACACGCATTCATTCGATTTCAACTCCAATGGCACCTTTCTGGCGGCGCACTGACATGCCTTCGCGCACGGCCACCATGCAGGCCTGGCGGTTCGGAACCCCGTCAATCTCGACGAGGCATTCAAAGCACACGCCCATCAGACAGAAGGGGCCGCGCCGGCTTTGGGAAACCGGCGTGTCGCGGAAATGGGTTTCACCTGCAAGCATCAGCGCGGAGGCGACGGTGTCCCCGGCAGCTGCATCGATGGAACGGCCTTCGAAGGTGAAGGAGACCTTTCCGTTTTTGGGGGCGTTAATGCGCTTGAACATTCAGTCTCTCTGTAGAAAAGGCAGACATGGGTTCTTCCAGCCGGCCGCGAGCGATCATGGGGGCGAGCGTGCGTGCGTGCGCACCCGCCAGCGTGACGCCGGAGTGGCAATTCATCGAGAAAACGCCTGGATGGCTGTCGGATTGTTGGTAGATGGGAAAGCCATCCGGGCTCATGACGCGTAGCGCCGCCCACGAGCGCACAAGCCGCAAATCCTTCAGAAAGGGGAAGGAGCGGATCGCCCGGGTCGCGATATCCGCCATGATGCCGGTGCGCGAGGTCAGGTCAAAACCCGCATCCTCGTGGCTGTCGCCGAGAAGGAACGAGCCCTCGTCAGTCTGCCGGATGAACACAGTCGGCATGGAGAATTTCATCTCTGTGCGCTCGGTGACCAGGATCTGCCCTTTCTGAGGAAAAACCGGAACCTCCAGGCCGACGAGAGGGCCAAGTTCGCGGTTTCCAAGGCCTGCAGCCAAGACAACCTTGGCTCCTTTGAAGGAGCCCGCCGCGGTGGTTACGCGGTAACCGGCGCCATCTTTTTCAATGTTCTCAACGCGTGCCTCGTTTCGATAGGCTCCGCCGAAACGCGTGATGCTTTCGTGCAGTGCTCTCAAAAGGTAGAGCGGACTTGCATGTCCATCATGGGGTGACCAGCTTGCGCCCACGACCTCCGGGCCGATGCCGGGCAGCATCTTTATCAGCTCGTCGCGCTTGATCATCACGGCCCCGTAATCGGAGCCGTGAACATTGTGCATGCGCTTGATGAGAGCGGACTGCCGCTCCCAGGCTTCCTCTGAGAGGCAGAGATGGACACCACCGGCCTTGTGATAGGCGGTGTCTACGCCGGTCTGTTCCTGAAGCTCCTCGGAAAAATCAGGCCACACGTCCGCCGAATGCCGGCTCCACCGTGCGTATTCGGGCATGCCTTCGCCTTTGGACTGGACCCAGACAAGACCAAAATTCCCGCGCGAGGCCCGGAATGCCACATCGCCTTCGTCCAGAACCAGAACCTTTTCACCAAGCCTGCCAAGCCCGTGGGCCACGGCTGCGCCGACCAGGCCACCACCGACAACGATTGTGTCGTAGTTCATCGCGCTTCTCCTCCGATCAGCAGCCTGTCCAGTCCGTAGAGCTTGTTGACTGCGAGCATCAGCAACACCGTCAATAGGATCACCATCGTTGATATCGAGGCGATCAGAGGATCAGTTGTCTGGGTGATGTGCGAGAAGAGTCGCACTGGGAGTGTGGTGGTTGACGGGTTCACGATGAACACCGTCACGGTGAGTTCGTCAAAGCTGGTTATGAAAGCGAGCACCCAGCCTCCCACCACGCCGGGCAGGATGAGCGGCAGTGTCACACGGCGAAACACCGTCCAGTGCGATGCACCGAGCGAGGTTGCGGCCATTTCAATGGATCGATCGACCCCCGTCACGGAGGCTAGAACCAGTCGCAGCACGAAGGGTGTAACGATCACGGCATGGCACAGAACGAGCCCTAAAAAAGTGCCGTTGATATCGAACAGGCTCAGAAAGCGCAGGAACGCGACACCAAGAACCACGGTCGGCACCGTAAGCGGCGACAGGAAAAGCGCCTGCAATGCGTCGCGCCCGCGGAAGCGCTCCCGCCCGATGGCGAGTGACGCCGGCACGGCAAGAAGCGTCGACAGTGTGGCTGATGCCAGTCCAAGTTCCAGGCTGATCCAGGCCGCGTCGATGAAATCGGGATTTTCGAGGATCGCCTTGAACCAGCGAAGCGAAATTGCGCTCGGGGGGAACTCCAGATAGCCCGTGGGCGTGAAGGAGACCCCGATCACCACGAGGAGCGGGCCCATCATGAACAGTGCGAAGAGGGCATTGAAACAGAGGGCTAAAAAGCCATTGCGATTCATTCGAAGACCCCCGAATAGCGGTGTTCCACCAATTTGTTCCAGGCGATCATGATGGTCAGGACCGACACCAGAAGCAGGATCGCGATAGCGGCACCCAACGGCCAGTTGAGCGTGTTCAAAAACTCGTCATAAACGGTTGTTGAGACCACCTTCACGCGCCGTCCACCCAGCACTGCCGGGGTGGCGAAGGCGCTGGCCGAAAGCGAAAACACGATAAGCGAACCGGACAGAACGCCAGGCATGGCCTGCGGCAGAACGATGCGCATGAAAATCGTGAATGGCCCCGCGCCAAGCGATTCCGCCGCCCGCTCGGTGGCCGGATCCTGGCGCTGAAGCGCGGCCCATACTGCGAGGATCATGAACGGGATCATGACATGAACCAGGGCGACGACAATCCCGGTGGATGTGTACATCATGCGGATGGGTGAGGTGATAAGCCCGATGTCACGCAGGAATTCGTTGATAACCCCCTTGTTGCCCAGCAGGATCGCCCAGCCCAGCGTGCGCACCACAACAGATATGAGAAGAGGACCGAGCACGATGAGCAGCATGAATGAACGCCAGGCGGGTTTCATGCGGAAGAGAATGTATGCCTCCGGCAGCCCGAGCACGGCGCAGATGGCCGTGGTGATGAAGGCAATCAGAAAGGTGCGGCCGAAGATCTCGTAGAAATAGGTGTCGCTCAGCACCTCGGCGTAGTTCTCCAGCCCGAACGTGTTCTCGATGCCTCCGTAGAAAGAGAAGCTGTTGAAGCTGAGCAGGAAAGTCATCGCCAGTGGCGTAACGAGCAAGGCCGCGAAGAGCGTCAGTGCCGGAGCACTGAGAAACCAGGGTGTCGCTTTGCCGGAAACCGTCATGATGCCTCTCCGCGTGGTAGGAGCCGCATGGCTTCCGGCTTCCAGGAAAGGTGAAGGCGTTCGCCGATGCCGGCCTCGCGTCGACCCAGATTGCGCTGCATGACAAGCAGTTTTCCAATGGGCGTATCGACCCGGAAAAGCCAATGATCCCCCAGGAACACCCGCTCGACCACGTCGCCGGAAAGGGTTGCCTGGACCTCATCGGTCAACTCGATACGTTCGGGGCGAAGCGAAAGCTCGATAGGCCCGTTTGGCAGATCAGTGTCGGGACCTGGAAGGCGTACATCGTCAATGATGATGTCTATCTTTTTGCCTTCTCTCCGCAGAACAGCCGGAAGGCTGTTTGTCTTGCCGAGAAATGTCGAGATGAAAGACGTTGCCGGCTTCTCATAGACGTCGAACGGACTGTCTTCCTGAATGAGGCGTCCGCTTTGCATGACCGCGACCCGGTCGCTCAATGCCATGGCTTCCGATTGGTCGTGCGTGACGAGGAGAGTGGTGACGCCGGCCTCCTGTTGAATTCGGCGGAGTTCAAGCTGCATTTCCTCGCGCAGCTTCGCATCGAGATTTGAGAGCGGCTCATCGAGCAGAAGGAGCTCCGGCTCGATCACAAGCGCGCGGGCGAGCGCCACACGTTGCCGTTGTCCACCACTCATATTACGCGGGAAGCGGTCTCCCAGGTGTGACAGGTGAACAAGGTCGAGCGCATCGGAAACGCGCCGCCGCCGCTCGTCGGCTGGCACATTGCGCATCTCCAGTCCGAAACCCACATTCTGTTCGACCGTCATGTGGGGGAAGAGCGCGTAGGTTTGAAACACGATACCAAGCCCACGTTTCCGCGCCGGAACGGCGCCGAGATTACGGCCGTTCAGCATGATCTTGCCGGAGGTGGGTTGGGTAAAGCCTGCGATCATCTGCAGCGTGGTCGTCTTGCCGCATCCCGAAGGCCCTAAAAGCGAGACGAACTCTCCGCGCTCGATGCTCAGATTGAAGTCCTCGACGGCGATCACCGCATTGTAGCGCTTGTTTAATGCTTGAAGCTCAAGAAAAGCCATTGTCAGCCCGTGATTGAAAGCTGGTTGATCCATCATCGCCGCGCCCGCAGGGCAACGTCAGCCCCGGGGGGCGAAGCCACCCGATCTCCGCCAGATGGCGGCACCGGTAGCTTCGCCCGGAACGGGGATGACGATTTCCAGGGTTGCGATCAGCGTTCGATTTCGCGTGCCCAACGCTTGGTCCACTCTTCGCGGGCCGGGTTGATCGTGTCCCAGTCGACGGCAATCAGCTTGCCGATCTGCTCAGGCCCGTAAGGAAGCGAGGCAGCCAACTCCTCCGGCAGCTCGGCATTCTTGTTGACCGGACCAGAGCCCATGGCATCGGCGAGGCGCACCTGGATTTCCGGTTCTAGCAGGAAGTCAACGAAGGCGTTGGCCAGATCGGACACATCGCTTTCGACCACTGGGCATGCAGCCAGCATAAGAGCGACAGCGCCCTCCTTGGGATAAGCGAACTTTGCCGGAAAGCCTGTGTCGGCAAGGGACTTTGTACGGCCCGAACCCCAGATCGACAGGGCGATTTCCTCCGATTGGAAGAGCTCGGACATCTTGCCGGATGAAGGCTCGAACACCAGGATGTTGGGCGCGACCTTTTCCGCCATGGTGCTGAAGCCAGGGTCGATGTTCTTTTCCCCGCCACCATTCAGGCGCGCCATCATGACAAGCGTGTGCAGGCCATATGTATTTGAGATCGGCGGGATAGACAGGATCTGGCTGTATTTTTCGTCCGCCAGGTCCATCCAGCTTGACGGCGGCTCCCAACCTTCGCGTTCAAACCACGCGGTGTTGTAGGTAAAGCCGGTGGCCACAAAGCCGATCCCGATCGAATTGGGCCCAAGCTTCGCGATGTCATAAATGTCATCGCCCGGTGTGGAAGATGTCATGGGCGCGCAGAAGTCGAGAGCATCGGCCTGATACATCGGACCGTCGTCAAGAATGACAACATCCAGCTCCTGATTGCCCTTCTGCGCTTGGAGTCGTGCAAGATTCTCCGTGGAGTTTCCTGGCACGAACTGGATCTTGACCTCATGTCGGCTTTCGAATTCAGGGATGATGAGTTCCTTCATCAGTGTTTCGAAAGACCCTCCATACCCCCCGACGGTGAGCGTCTTCTCCTGCGCCAGTGCAGCCCCGGTGGCTAAGACCGAGCAACTCGCAGCCAGCATTCCATGCGCCAGCGATCGCCAAATCCTATTCATTGTCTTCCCCTTTGTTCTTGTGCGGTGGCGCGCCTATTCAAAGGAGACGGCATCTGAATTTCAAATCATATTATTTGCCCTTGGTATTCCGAAAGGTTATGTCTGTGCGATGCGCAAAACCAATGTCCGACAAATCGAAGCCTTCAATGCTTTCATGACGAGTGGCTCTGTGACCAAAGCCGCAGAGGCGTTGCATGTCAGCCAGCCGGCTGTGAGCAAGCTATTGAAACTTTTCGAGGATTCCTGCGAGATAAGGCTGTTCAATCGCGAGACGGGCCGTCTTGTTCCGACACCCGAGGCACGGGTGCTCTACACGGAAACGGCCAAGCTGGAGGCGGGTGTGCTCCGGGTACACAAGGCTGCGCGGGAGATTCGCGAGTTCGACCGGGGGCAGCTAACGATTGTCGGGTTCCCTGCCATCGGTCTTCAGCTCATACCGCGTGTTGTGGCCGACATGCTTGGTCGTGACACGGGCCTTAAAGTCACCCTCCTGACGCGCACTTCACCCAGCATTGCGGATGTGATGCTCACGCGATCAGCGGATTTCGGCCTTTCACTGGTGCCTGCCACCCACAGCATGCTTCACTGCGAACCCTTTGCGCAGTTGCCGATGATCTGTGCGCTTCCGGCAGACCATCACCTGGCCAGCAAGCAGGTGGTTTCACTGCGGGATCTTTGTGACGACCCGTTCATCGCGCTGGGGCGAAGCGACATGTCTTACCCGGCAATCTATGAAGCCTTCCACGCAATCGGGATCAGTCCACGTGAGGTTGCCGAGGTTCAAATGCTGGAAGCCGCCTGCGCCATGGTGAGTGCCGGTTTTGGTGTCTCGATCATCTCCAGTCTGGCCCTCGTTGCGCCCCAGGACCCCAGAGTCGTCTTCCGCCCGCTCGCCGAGCGCATTGAAACTTCCATCTGGCTGATCACGTCGCACGTGCATGAGTTGCCGCTCGTGGGACGCGAGGTGATCAACCGCATACGGGATGCGGTTTCCCGGATAGATATATCCCAAACGCTCATTCCAGCTTCCAGGAGCTGATTGATGAAAGAGGTGGCTTGCCGGAGCGGCGGCTTTGCGAGATAGAGGGCCCGGAGGGTCGCTGTGACACAGAATAAAAGCCGAAAGGTTACGATCGCGGAGGTTGCCAGACTGGCAGGGGTGGGCACGGCCACCGCCGGCCGGGTTCTGGGCGGCTATGGCTACAGCAGCGAGGATGTGCGCAATCGCGTTCAGGAAAGCGCGCGCAAGCTCGGCTATCAACCCAACCAGCTTGCGCGCAGCCTGATCACCGGCGTGACCAAGACGATCGGTGTCGTTGCCGGGGATATCCAAAGCCCGTTCTATTCCAGCGTTCTTCGTGGGATCTACGATGTTTCGCGTGCCGAGGGCTTCGGCATTCTGCTGACCGGCAGCGATGAAGACCCCCAGAAGGAGATTGAGGCCGTAGAGCTGCTTATCCAGAAACAGGTGGATGGTCTGATTGTTGCCCCGAGCCAGTTGTCAGGCGCGAAACACCTTCAGGCTTTTGTCGCCACAGGGAAGCCCTTGGTCCAGATCGACCGTATTGTCGAAGGATTGGACACCGATGCTGTGACTGTCGACAATGTGTCGGCGTCCAGACGCTGCACGGCTGAGCTTATTGCCGCCGGCCACCGGCGCATCGGTATCGTAGCCGAACTCGAATGGTGGCAGGGCGGGAATCTGGAGAATTTTATTGCCGGCGTTTTGGCGGGCACGGTCTCGTCGGATTATCTGTTTCCCAGTTGGCAACGCCTGCTCGGCTATCTGCAGGCGCATCTGGAGGCCGGAGTATCCGTCGATCCTGCACTTGTGGCACGTGTCGGCACCTATTCCGTCGAAGCTGCCACTGAAGCCATAGCATCCTGTTTCCGAAACACTGCCTGCCCCACCGCGTTCTTCTCCACCGATGGCCTGATGTCTGCTGCGCTGATGGGCGTATTGAAGGAAAAGCGGCTTTCGATTCCGGAAAACATCTCACTGGTGTGCTTCGACGACCTCGACTGGATGCAATTCCACGAGCCGACGATCAGCGCCGTTGTGCAGCCGACAAGAGAGGTTGGCGAAAGAGCCGCGCGGCTGGTGCTCGACCGTATCGTCGATGGCGCGCGATCGCCATCCCGTTCTGTGTTGAAGGCCGACCTGATTCGGAGGGAGTCTATTCAGCCGCCGGCGAGCTCTGGTTGAGCGTGGCTCGCGCCATCTCGAGCTGTACCGGAAGATCAATGGGCACCCCATAGCCGACGGCCCCATAGTAGGAGCAGGTTCTGGCAGCCGCCTCGGCAGCGGCCGACAGTGTGTCGCTTGGCTTTTCCTTCGTCATGAGACCGACCAGGGTTCGGGCGATGAAAGTGTCGCCGGCGCCAAGAGTGTCCACCGCTTCAACTGAAACAGCTTGCATGTCGTATTGCGTGTCGCCTTTAAGGAGAACGGCGCCATCGCGCCCTCGGGTCGCCAGCACCCATTGTGCACCTGCATTTCTTATGGTTCGGGCAAGCTCCACTGCATCCTTCTGTGAGAGATGACTGGTGGAAACGGAAGCCAACAGGCACAACGGAGCGACTTGAGCGATATGGTGCGCTTCGTGACGAACGGCAAAATCATAGGAAAGAGCTGTTCGCTGAGCGATCTCCGGAAGCCATTGGTCAAGCGCGCTGCTTTGGCCCACATGGGCAACGTCAAATCCTGACAGGAAATCGAAATCGTCCATATCGGGGATGAAGCGCGAGACGCCGAAATCATTGTTGAGGAACACCCTGTCCCCGTCCACATGGCCGATGACACAATAGGCCGTGATACCTTCGACAGTGCGCAGTCGTTCAATGTCAACGCCCTCCTGCAGCAGAACATTGCGCATATGCCTCCCCGCCACGTCGTCGGCCATAGCGCCGACATAGGCGCTATCGGCGCCAAAACGGCGGGCAAAGACGGATACATTGTAGCAATTTCCTCCCGGATACATCAGCCCGTTGGAGAGGTAGCAGTCGACATCATTGTCTCCGATCGCCGCGATTCGAACCATTTTTCTCTATTCCGATTGACAAGGTGTGAGAACGTTCCCACAATGACTCCATGGTGTCAACAAGGTCTCCGGTAAGGGGAGGCTGTGCAGAGGAATTGGTATGAAGCGTGAATTGAGCCCGGATGTGCAGATGGCCCTGGAGGCGATCGGGCAACGCGAGATCACCCATGTGTTTCTGGTTGCTTGCGGTGGATCCCTGTCGATCATGCACCCGGGAAAATACTTTATCGATCGGCATTTCGAGACGATCACATCCGATCTCTACAATGCGGATGAATTCATTTGCCGCCATCCCCGTCATCTGGGCGAGAAGGCGCTGGTGATCCTTTGCTCGCAGACGGGCACCACGCGGGAGACCGCGAACGCTGCCAGGTTTGCGCGTGAGAACGGCGCTGTGACCGTGGCCATGACGCTCGATCTTCAATCCCCTTTGGCCGAGGCGGCAGACCATGTGGTGCGCTACGATGCGCCCTACACAACTGGTGTTCCGATCGACCCTGCAGACAGCAATTACGCTGTTCTCTACATGGTTTTGGCGGGCCTTTTGCGCCAGCGGGAAGGGCGCGATGTTGTCTCCTCGCTTTTGTCCAGTCTCGGCAATCTGCCGTCGGCCATCGATCAGGCAAAGAGCGTCTATGAAGATCGCTTCGAAACCTATGCGGACCGGTTCAAGGACAGTTCGGTCATCTACACTGCGGCCAGTGGCGCCGGTTATGGGGCTGCCTACTCCTTCGCCATCTGCGTGTTGATGGAAATGCAATGGATCAACTCGCAGGCCATTCACGCGAACGAGTTCTTTCACGGACCTTTCGAGGTCGTCGATGAAAACACCAATGCCATTCTCCTCATAGGGATGGATGAGACGCGGCGCATCGAAGAGCGCACGCGCGATTTTCTCTATCGGTTCGGTGATCGCGAAAGGATCATGGTTCTGGATGCAGCCGAGCTTGATCTGAGTGGGATCGACGCGGCGTTCCAGGGCTATCTCGTACCACTGGTCTTCTTCGATGCCCTTTGGGGGTTTGCCTACAAGCTCGCCCAGCGCCGCAATCACACCATGCTCGAAGCACGACGCTACATGAAGAAGATCCACGATTACTGAGGGGAAAATCTGAGCGCGGCGGTGGAAACATTGCCGCCGCGAACGCAGTGAGAAGGCGCTCATTGCATGAGACGGGCGCGCTAAAACGGAGGAGCATCATGGGGAACAGAAACATGAACTTGATCAAACGTCGAAGCATTCTGGGCAGCATTGCAGCTGGCGTGGTGATGGCGGTTTTACCTCCCGCTCATGCTGCGGAAGTCACCTTGCGCATTGCCTCGGTCAATCCGCCCACAGCGGATTCGGTTGTCATGGTGGAAAAGGTCGCCGAACGCATCACCGAGCGTACTGAAGGCCGCGTCGCCTTCCAGCTTTTTTCTTCAGGGCAGCTTGGCTCGACCAGTGATTCACTGGAGCAGGCAAGCCAGGGGCAACCCATCATTACCTTTACCTCGGCCTCCTTCATGGCCACTTTCGGCGTACCGGAACTGTCCGTCGTTGAAGGCCCGTTCATCATTGATGACAGTGAACAGGGGGAGCGCCTCGCCAATTCGGACCTGATGCAGGGCTACTATGACCAGTTGGCTGAAAAGGCGGCAATCCGGGTTCTTGCGATCAACTGGTTTGATGGGCCCCGTCACATGATCGGTGATGCACCCTATGTGGAGCCGGCCGATTTGAAAGGTGTGCGGATGCGGGTGCCACCGGTGGAAACATGGCTGAAGACGTTTGAACCCCTTGAGGTCATTGCGACGACGGTCGAGGCGGCGGAGGTCTACTCGGCTTTATCGCAGGGCGTTGTGACAGCTGCCGAGTCGCCATTGACCGGCCTTCGTGCGAGCCGCTGGTATGAACCGGCAAAACACCTCACCTTGACCGGGCATTTCAACCTCTTCACTGGATGGGTGATGAGTGAGGCTGCCTATCAGTCGATCAGCGATGAGGACCGCGCGATTCTTGTGGAAGAGTTCCGTCAGGGCGGGCGTGAGTTGACAACTCTGTCGGAAGAGAAGGCCGCAGAGATCCGCAAGGAGTTTGAAGCCGCTGGCGTCACGTTCCACGATGCCGACATCGATGCCTACCGCAAAGCGACGGCCGGCTTCTACAATAGCTTTCCGCAATGGCCTGAAGGGCTCTACGACAAGGTCCGTGCCGCCGCTACCGGAAATTGACTTGAGGGTCGCTTGAGGGTCGGTGGTGTGTTGGGGCAAGCCGTGATTGTCATCGACCCCAAGTGAACGGCGGCGGTGTTCTCAACAGCGGGACATCGTCGCCGATCACTTGACCTGACAACATAACAATGCGGGCGAGGGGATCCCGGGAGGAAAGGTGAGGGGAGTGCTGCACAGGTTCTTTTCCGTTGTTGGTTCGGTCATCCCGGCCATCCTGCTGGGCGTTGTTCTGCTGGTCGTAAGCGCCAATGTTCTCGCGCGCGGATTGTTTGGCCTCACCTTTCACGCAGCGCATGATCTCGCGCTGGTGGCCTTTGCCGGTGTCGTGTGGTTCGGCGTCGTCGGGGCGGCCCTCAATGGCCAGCTCTTTGGGGTGAGCTTTTTCTCCAACCGTTTGCCACCCCGTTGGCGCCTTGCTGTGCAGTTGCTGGTCCACGCCATTGTCACCGTCATTGCACTCGCGGTGATCGATGCCGCACAGGCACAGATCGCCACGGCGCGCTTCACACGCTTTCTCGCTCTGGGGTGGCCAAAATGGATCGTGTCTGCAGGACTCCTGGCAGCCATGGCCGTGCTGATCCTCGTTCAGATCACACAGGCGTGGGAGCGTTTGAAGGCGGGTCCGGAGGATCGGCCTTGACCCTCATTGCGATTGTCTTTCTGCTGCTTCTTGTTCTCGGAACACCGATCGCCTTCGTTCTGCTGGGAACATCGGTCGCCTATTTCGCCGTGAACCCGATGATGGCGAGCATTGTGGCTCAACGCATGTCCTCGGCACTGGAATCCTTTCCGCTTCTGGCCGTCCCCTTCTTCGTGGTCGCAGGCGCCGCCATGGCCCGTGGCGGCATTGCTGAGCGCCTCTATGGTTTTGCCAATGCGCTGGTCGGGCATTGGTGGGGTGGTCTGGCGCAGGTGGCCGTGATGAACTCCCTGTTTCTGGGTGCAATGTCGGGATCGTCCAATGCCGACGCAGCCATTGATGCGCGCACGATTGCCCCGATCATGCGCGACAAGGGGTATTCCAACGGTTTTGCCTCCGTCATCAGTGCGGCATCCGGTGCCATTGCGCCGATCATGCCGCCAAGCATTGGCCTCATCATCTACGGCTTGCTCACCAACACCTCGATCGGGCGGCTTTTTCTCGGTGGTGTCGTGCCGGCCTTCCTGATCACGGGAGCGCTTCTGGTGACGGTGCGGCTCATCGCCAAGCGGCGCGGATACCGGCCGGAGCGCGAGAAAAGAGCCCCCGCGACCGAGGTTCTTGGCCGCGGGCGCGCTGCCCTGTGGGCACTGGCCATGCCCGTCATGCTCATCTTCGGGCTGCGCACCGGCTGGTTCACCCCGACGGAACTGGGTGCTATCGCCGCAATCTATGCATTCGCGGTCGGCCTTGTCATCTACCGTGGGATCGGACTTGGCGACACATACGGTCTTCTGCGTGAATCCGCTCATACGACTGCGAGTGTTCTGTTCATCGTCGCCTCCGCCAGTGTCTTCTCGATGATCCTCGCACTGGAGCAGATTCCTCAGCAGATTGTCGGTGCACTGCTTGTCATCTCCGACAATCCGCATGTGGTTCTTCTGATCATCATGCTGGGGCTGCTTGCCCTTGGAACCGTTCTGGAAGGGCTGGCTCTGCTCGTCATCCTTGCGCCACTGCTTCTGGAGGTGACGAGCCTGCTCGGGATTGATCCCGTCCATTTCGGTGTTCTTCTGGTCTTGAACACCACCATCGGGTCACTGACACCGCCGGTCGGAACGGTGCTTTACACCGTCTGCGCCATCACGCGTTGTTCGGTGGAGGAATACACCCGCGAGGCATTGCCCTTCCTGGCGGCGTTGGTGGCGGTCCTTCTTCTGCTGGCCGTCTTCCCACCACTGGTCACCGCCTTGCCCAATCTTCTTTTCTGAGACCTTTCATGCAATACATCGATGCTCAAACCGTGCACGAAACTCTTGACTATGCCTCGCTGATCGACGCGCTCGAACAGGCGCATCACGGGGTTATGCCGGAGACGGCCAACCTGATTGCGGATGAGCCTGAGGGCGGGCCGAACAAGTTCGTGACGCTCGTTGGCTGGAATCAGCAGGACATCATCGTGGTCAAGATGGTCGGGGTATTCCCTCAAAACCTGACCCTCATGCCGCCGCAGGCCTCGGTGCAGGGCCTCGTGTGCGTTTTCGACGCTCGGACCGGCACCCCGCTTTTGGCTGTAGATGGCGAGGCCATGACCTTCCGCAAAACCGCAGCCGATTCAGCGCTGGGCGCACGACTTCTGGCAAGACGGGACGCAGAGACGCTGCTCATCGTCGGAGCGGGCGGTCTTGCGCCGCATATGGTCGCTGCCCACCGCGCTGCCCGGCCCGGCATACAGCGCGTCCTGATCTGGAACCGCACACATGATCGGGCGAAGGCGCTTGCTTCATCGATTGAAGGTCCAGTAACCGCGCAGGCTGTCGAAAACCTCGACGAGGCTGTCTGCCAGGCGGACATCATCTCCTGTGTAACCATGGCCGAGGAGCCGCTGGTGAAGGGGCGTTTGTTCAAACCAGGCGTCCATCTGGATCTCGTCGGTGCCTATTTGCCCCATATGCGCGAGACTGATGACGAGGCCATGAGACGCGGCACGATCTTCGTCGATACCCGTCAGGGCATGGAGGGTGCGGGCGACCTCGCCCGTCCGGTTCGTGACGGCGTCATCGATTGGGACGACGTGAAGGCCGATTTCTTCGAATTGTGCTCTGATGTGAAATCGGGGAGGCAATCTGAGGAAGAGATCACGGTGTGCAAGAATGTGGGCGGTGCCCATCTGGACCTGTTCACGGCTAGACTTCTTGCGGAAAGAGCGGGCCGAACTGCGGTAGTCTAGCTGGATGCGCCGCAAAAGCGACCGCACAATGTCACGGGCGGGAGGAAGTGTATGCCATCCATTTCGTGTAGTTTCGACGCGGGCCTCGGGCCGCGCAGTGCGTGGAACGGTTTGACCTAATGGGATGAACTGCCTTCCTACCCCGAACGCGGCTATCTTCGCGGGCAAATGGTGGAGCAGAAGGAGCATCCTGATGGTTACCGCGGTTCTTGGTATCGATCTTGGAAAGACGATCTGCAGTATTGCTGGCCCGGATGAGCGAGGCACCTTGGTTCTGAGCAGGCGCATTCAGCGCTTCCGACTGCTGGACTTTCTGTCTTCGTTACCGCCCTGCATTATTGCCATGGAGGCCTGTGGTGGTGCCCATCATATCGGACGCTTCTGCGTCGAGCAGGGCCACGAGCCGCGACTGATGTCGCCGCTTTATGTGCGCCCCTATGTAAAGGTGCACAAGAACGACGACCGGGATGCTGAGGCAATCGCAGAAGCGGCCACACGTCCAACCATGTCATTTGTCGCGGTGAAGTCCGAAGAACAGCTCGATCTACAAGCTTTGCACCGCGCCAGAGAGCGTCTGGTGCACAACCGGACCCGTCTGATCAATCAGGCACGTGGATTCCTGATGGAGCGCGGAGTTCGCATCGGGACCGGTCGGCACGTGTTTCAGCGGGCTCTTGGCCAGTTGATCGCCGATCCCTCGAAACAGCTGTCACCGGCGATGATCGCGATCCTCTCGAACATGGCCGAGGAACTGACTGCGATCAACGATAGGGTCGCGGAGCTCGATAGGGAGATTGCATCGCATGCTCGCAGCAATGCGGACACGCGGCGCTTGATGGAGATACCTGGCATCGGTCCGACTATTGCAAGCGCGCTTGTCGCCGCTGTCGGCGACGGTGGATGCTTCGCGAAAGCCAGAGATCTCTCAGCCTGGCTCGGCCTCGTGCCGCGTCAGATCACGACTGGTGGCAAAGCCAGGCTGATTGGAATCTCGAAACACGGCAACAGCTATCTGCGAAAGCTGTTCATCCACGGTGCGCAAACAGTCCTCCATCTTGTGAAGGATAGAACGTCGCCCATTGCCCGATGGTCAGATGGCTTGAAGGAGCGAGCACATGTGAACGTCGCGGCCGTCGCGATGGCAAACAAGCTCGCACGCATCGCATGGGCAGTTCTGACGAAGGGCGAAAGGTATCAGCAGAGCGCACTCGTCGGCGCATGAAGGTGACGATGCGAACATGATCGACTGAGAAGAAATCTGCGAGCGAAGTGAAGATGGACCAACGGCCGATCGGCGTTTTGTGAGTCTGACGGGGAGCATGGCCTTCGAGTGCCGATGACCTAACGAGACACAGAGCGAGCGACTTCCCATCTTGGTCAGGGGCAATCACGATGCCCGAACAAAGACCGAATACATAGAAGCAGGGTCAACGGGACACCGACAAATCGCTTGCAGGGGAAGGCAGTTCATACATGCTCCCCGATTTGTCCGCGTTCATAAGTTAGCGCTGTTCACGCGAGGCTGCATCGAAGATGCCAAATGTCCGCTGTTCACCTCCCGCCCCTGAGACCGTGCTTTAGAGCCACAGTGAGTTGTCGCGGAAGCGGACATACGTGCGCCCATACCACATGTCGAAAGGAGGCTTGAACACACGAGTCGGTGTGTCGGCTCAGTCGCTGAGTGTCAGGTGCTTGTCTGTCGCGCATCTGTAGCAACACAGCGGATATTGAAAACATGATAGAATCTCTCTTGTTTTTAACGCGATCCCCAAGTAATCGGTGCCTCGCGGTTTTAGTCGGAAACGGAGTCTACGGATGCGGAACAAGAGTCTGGTCGTTGCAGGGAGCGTCGCCGCGTCACTGGCTGCCACGGCAGTGCAAGCGGAAACCACCTCCTATCCCCTTACAATCGAGAATTGCGGGCAGAGCGTCACGTTCGAACAGGCACCTCGGAACGCAGTGGCGCTGGGACAGAACAGCGCCGAGATCATGTTGCTGCTTGGCCTCGATGACCGGATGGCGGCGACAGCTTTCTGGCCGAACAAGGTTCTTCCCGAGCTCGAAGAGGCCAATGAGGAGGTCGAGGTGCTGACGGTCGAGTTCCCAACGCTCGAATCCGTCCTGTCGAAGCAACCCGATTTTGTGGCGGCGATGTTGACGACACTGCTGGGCCCGTACAGCAAGGTGGCCAAGCGCAGCGACTTCGAGGACCTTGGCATCCCGACCTATCTTTCGCCGAGCGCCTGCTCGGTGGTGGCCGACACGGAAAATTCCAGCAACAATGCGTCGACCAGCGTCTACGGTCTGCGCGAAGACCTGTGGTCGATGGATCTGCTCTACAAGGAGATCAAGGATATATCGCATATCTTCGACGTCGCCGACCGTGGCGAGGCGCTGATCTCCGACTTGAAGGCGCGCGAGGCGGCACTGCGCGATGAATTTCCCGCGCGCGGCAACCTGACCTTCCTGTTCTGGTTCTCCAGCTCGTCGCCCTCCGACGACGCCTATCTGGCCGGCGGTAACGGGCCGTCCGGCTACATAGCCCATCTTCTCGGCGGCTCGAACGCCTTGAAAACCGAAGCGGAATGGCCCGCACTCGGCTGGGAGGGCATCATGGCTTCCGACCCGACTGTCATCGTAGCGGCGCAGGTCGACCGCGAGCGCTGGGGGCTTGACGAGGCTGACAACAAGATCGCGTTCCTGACCTCGGATCCATCCGTCAGCCAGATGGATGCCGTCAAGGATGGCCGCATCGCGGTCATGAGCGGCGCGGCCATGAATCCGAGCATCCGCACACTCTACGGCGCCGAGGAATTGGCTCGGCAGCTCAGGACGTTCGATCTGCCGCAATGACCGCCGACGCACGGGACGGGGGCGCGTTCAAAATCGCCCTGTCCCTCATTTTGTCCATGGTCGTTCTCGTCATCGCGATCGCATTCGCGACCGCGATCGGCGATTACAACATCGCTGTTCGCACCGTCTTCCTGGCGGTGACGAACGAACTCGGCCTCACGTCGGCCGAAGTTCCCCCGATCGAGCAAAGCGTGGTCTGGAACCTGAGGTTGAGCCGGGCACTGGTCGCGGCGCTGGCAGGCGCCGGTCTGTCGCTGTGCGGCGCCATCCTGCAGGCACTTCTGCGCAATGCGCTAGCCGAGCCGTTCGTGCTCGGCGTTTCCGCCGGGGCTTCCACGGGGGCGGTGTGCGTGATCGTGCTGGGTGTCGGCGCGGGAAGCCTGTCGCTATCCCTCGGCGCCTTTTCCGGCGCGTTCGCAGCCTTCGGGCTGGTGGCGATCCTATCGAACGGCGCCACCAGCGGGCCAAGCCACACAATTCTCGCCGGTGTCGCCGCATCGCAGCTCTTCAACGCGCTGACCTCTTATATCGTCACCACATCGGGCAATGCCCAGCAGGCGCGCGACGTGATGTTCTGGCTGCTCGGCAGCTTCGGCGGCGTGCGCTGGCCCGACTTCCAGCTTCTCGTGGTCGTCGTCATCGTAAGCCTCGCCATCTGCATCTGGATGGCACGTGCACTCGATGCCTTCACCTTCGGAGACGAAGATGCGGCGGCGCTCGGGGTGCCGGTCGCGCGCATCCGCCTCGTCCTGTTTGCCGCAACTGCGATGGTGACGGCAACGATCGTCAGCATGGTGGGCGCGATCGGGTTCGTCGGCCTCGTCGTGCCTCATGCGGCTCGATACGTCGTTGGACCGATGCATTTGCGGCTGCTTCCAGCGTGTGCCGTCGTCGGTTCGGTCTTCATGGTCGTCGCCGATATCGTCTCGCGGGTGATCGTCGCGCAGCAGACCATTCCGATCGGCGTTGTCACGGCTCTCGTCGGGGTACCGTTCTTCGCCATCATCCTCTACCGAGCGAGGCCGCAGACATGAGCGTTGTCGCGCAGAATCTCGTTTGGGGTGTCAGAGGCAAGACGATCATCGACGATGTGTCGCTAGCCATTGCGCGGGGCGAGACGCTGGGCTTGATCGGCCCCAACGGTTCCGGAAAGTCATCGCTGTTACGGCTCTTGGCGGGTTTGAAGCGGCCCCATGCGGGGCGAGTGGAAATCAGCGCGGAGGACATCGCGCGAGTGCCCCGCCGCGCGTTGTCCAGGCAGGTCGCTTTCGTGCAGCAGAACGCGACGACAGACACCAATGTCACCGTCCGCGATGTCGTACGGCTGGGGAGAACGCCGCACCGATCCGCCTTGGCTGGCTGGGCGGCGGCCGATGAAGCCGCCGTCGCATCGGCACTCGACCGCGTTGAGATGGCCGCGCATCAAGCGCAGGCATGGCAAACATTGTCGGGCGGTGAACGCCAGCGTGTGCACATAGCGCGGGCCCTGGCTCAGACACCACAGATCATGTTCCTCGACGAACCCACCAATCACCTCGATATCCATCATCAGATCGAGATCATGCGCATGGTCCGCGATCTCCACCAGACAAGTGTCGTGGCCCTGCACGACCTCAACACCGCCGCCATGTTCTGCGACCGGATCGTGGTGCTGCGGTCAGGGTCCGTCGTTGCCTACGGATCGCCGGAAGCCGTGCTAACGGAAGACATTCTACGCGAAGTGTTCCGGGTGAAGGCGCATGTCAGTCGGCTTTCACACCATAGCCGCCCGCATATCCGTTACCTAGCGGAGTGATCCCAGAGCCCGCCTCACAAGACGCACAATGTCTCGCCGAATTCGAACCACAAGCACCTGGCGAGTACACTCCGTGTCGGGATCCTCGTCTCCGTGGCCGCGTTCCAATTGCTATCCGATGGAAGAGGACGGTCCCCTCCCGACACAGCGACCGCCGATGACATCCGGCACTACCAGTTGCATCAGCATGAGACCGGCGTGTGCCCGCCGACGATTAACAGCACGGTTTCGGCGCTGCGCTTCTGCTTACGGTAACGCTGAACCGGCGGGATCTTGCGCGAACTCTGGTCATAACCCGCAGTCCGCGCAATCTGCTAGAGGTGCTGAGCGTGGAGGAAGTTGCACGCCTGCTCGAGGCAGCGCCAGGCATCAAACACAAGGCAGCGCTCGGTGTACCTATGGCGCGGGCTTGCGTGTCTCCAAGGGCACTCATCTCAAGGTCGACGATATCGACTTGACCCGCATGCTGATCCGCGTCGAACAGGGCAAGGGACGCAAGGACCGTAACGCCATGCTCTCGCCGCAACTCCTGGAGCTTTGCGTCTGTGGTGGCGTGTGTCCGACGTCAGCACCAATGAGACAATTTGGGCTTAACGGAGAAGGGAGGATTTCTGGGTTGCCGAGATCGTCCAAATCCATCTTGGCCATAGGGCAGAGGTAGTGCAGATCGTTCCATCCGGAGCCTAAATCACCCGCAAGTCTCGGACGGATCCCGAAACCCAACAATCCTCATTGGGACTCTGCGAAAAAGGTCCGAAAATCGCAACTTTGTTGCGCCATTTCGGCAATGCGCTTCTTGAAACTCGAACTGCGGTCATGGCGATAGAGAACCGCATAGCGCACATGCGGCAACCTGATTTGTGTGGGGATGTGTTTCAGCCTGCCATCTTGCACGAGTTGCGAGACCACCGGCACCGGGAGGTAACTCACGCCGAGGCCTGAAACCGTAAAGCCGATCTGCGCCAGCATGCTTTCGCAATGGATTGTCTTGGAGGGCGTGATGTTGTGCTCGGAGAGCCAGCGGCCATAGACAAGGCCGGTTCCGGATCGTGTGCCTTGAACTAGCATTGTGAAGTTCGAAAGCTCTTTTAGCGATAGAGGATCCTCACCCGTATGCGATTCCGGTACGCCCATCCAGGCATTTTCCACGGCCTTCAGCGGCACCGTAACGCAGCGTGAATCGTTGAACACATCTGGAATGACGATCAGGTCAATCGTGTCGTCCATAAGACGATCAAAGAGCGTTGCACTGAGCTCGACTTCCGGCTCGATGCTGACGCGGGGATACTCTGTCTTGATCTCCTTCACGAGCTGGGGAAGCCAGGTCATGGCGGTCAGCTCCGTGACCCCAAGCCGGAAATGCCGGATCAGGACTTGGCTTGAGCTGATACGCTCGATGAAATTGTCGCGCTCCTCAAGAAGGGACCTGGCGTAATGCAGGATTTCCTGCCCCTTCTCAGTCAGCCGCGCGGTGCGCTTGGAGCGGTCGAAAATCTCGACGCTGAACTGTTGCTCCAGCTCCTGCACCCGCTTTGAGATCGCCGACTGCGTCGTATTGAGGCGATCGGCAGCGGCTGCAAAGCTCCCGAGCTCGGTGATCCAGTAGATCGCTTCAAGCTGTTTGAAGGTAATCAAGCGGTCGCACTCCCTCTGCCGGCCTAACAGGTCCGGCATACACTCTGCGGATTATCCCGTCACGGGCAAGAGCCCGCCAAGGATGTGCTCGCAGAAGAAGGAGGTGCCCTGACATGCTGCGGTCAGGCAGCAGGACCAGAGGGTTTGCCATAAGCGCCCTTGTATGTGCCTTCGGCAATGCTCTTCATGATCTCGGCTTCCTTTGCCTCCTGCGCGCGCACGCAGCTCAGCAATTCTCCGGCAATCGATTGCGGAAAGGCTACGATCCCGTCCTCATCGCCGACCACGATGTCTCCCGGTTCGATCACGAAGCCTCCGATGGAAACGGGAACATTGATCTCACCTGGACCATTCTTGTAGGGGCCGCGGTGGATGGCCGAGCGGGCGAAGCAGGGAAACGAGCTTTGTGCGAGTGCGCCAGCGTCGCGGATCGATCCATTGATGACGAAGCCCACGGCTCCGCGTGATGCACCGATAGAGGTCATGATCTCGCCGACCAGTGCACGGTTTTCATGTCCTTCGCCATCGACTACAAGGACTTCTCCCGGACGTATCTGCTCCAGCGCCTTGTGAATGAATAAGTTGTCGCCTGCTGCCACGCGCACGGTCAGGGCCGTGCCTACCATCACTTCGCCTGTCTTGTGGAAGGGGCGCAGCCCGATGGCTCCGGGCACACGCTCGAGATTGTCGCTGATGATCGCCGTAGCGCTGGAACGAAAGGCTTCGATGATGGCGGGGTCCGCCTGAGCGGCATTCGGGAAAATGCGGTTTCCGATCATGATCCGGGCCTTTCACGCGGTGGCCGACTGGCGGGGTTCGTTGGCAAAAAGTGCTTCGCAGGCGGTGACGACATTGGCGCACCCCTGCTCAATGATTTCCATGCCGGTAGCGAAGGAAAAGCGAATATAGGGCGAGAGCCCGTAGGCGCTGCCATCCACCACTGCGACATTGGCGGCTTCCAGCAGATAGAGAGCCACGTCCGTGTCGGTTTTGAGAACCTTGCCGGCCGGTGTCGTTTTGCCAATAAGTCCGGCCACGCAAGGGTAGAGATAAAAAGCGCCGGAGGGTGCACGCACATCGAGGCCGGGCGCTTGCCTGAGAAGCTCGACCATCCTGTCGCGCCGCTTGCGATAAAGCGCGGTCGCCTCCTCGATGCAGCTCTGGTCGCCGTCGAGCGCCGCGACGGTCGCCGCCTGGCTGATGGAACTGGGACAGGTGGTGCTTTGGCTGAGCAGCTTGGTCATGGCATCGATCAGCGGCTTGGGGCCGACCGCATAGCCGACGCGCCAGCCTGTCATTGCATAGGCTTTGGAAACTCCACTGATGAGAAGCGAGCGCTCGGCGAGATCGGGCGCCACCTCGACGATGCTCGGTGAGCGCTCGCCTTCATAGAAGAGATTTTCGTAGATCTCGTCGGTCATGATCCACACATGCGGATAGCGGCGTAAGACGTCGGCCAACGCGGCGAGTTCCTCGCGGGAATAGAAAGCCCCGGTGGGGTTGTTGGGCGCGTTGAGCACCAGCCACCGCGTGGCCGGTGTGATGGCCGCTTCGAGCGCTACTGGAGTGAGCTTGAAGTCATCTTCGGCGTCTGCCGTGGCGATCACCGGGCGTCCGCCCTGCAACCCGACGATATCGGGATAGGAAACCCAATAGGGAGCCGGAACGATGACATCAACGCCGGCCTCGACGGTGGTTGCGAACGCTTCGTAGATAAGCTGTTTTGCGCCGCAGCCGACGACCACGTTTTCGGCCTTGCAGGCAAGCCCCTTCTCGCGGGCGACTTTGCGGGCCACCGCTTCGCGCAGGGCCGGCGTGCCGGCGGATGCGGTGTAATGCGTGTCGCCGTTCCTCATGGCTGAAATCGCCGCTTCGACGATGTGCGGCGGCGTTGGAAGGTCCGGCTCGCCGATGGTGAAATCCAGGATCTTGCGGCCCGCCGCCTCCAGCTCCGTCACCATCTTCTTTGCGGCGATACTCGCCGACGGCTTCAGCATGATGACTCTCTCAGCCAGTTTCAGCATCATTTCCCATACCTCATCGTATGCGCCATGCGGCGCTTTAAGGACCATAATCAAGCTAACGCATGAGTAATAGCGATAATTATTGATGTTTTATTATGAAAATTTCGACTTTATTGGAGGGTGTGCTTCCACCGTCTTTCGGCATTGGGAACCCGGGTTTCCTAGGCTCGCGGGGCCTTGTCATGCGCGCGCCTTGAGAACGATCAGAGCTTGCCGGGCAGGAAGGTCGCGATCTCAGGAAATGCGGCCAGCAGGAACACAAAGGCGATCATGATGAGAAAGAAGGGAAAGACCGCCTTGGCGATCCGTCCGAGCTTCTCGCCCGTAAGACCCTGGATGACGAAGAGATTGAGACCGACCGGCGGTGTGATCTGCGCCATTTCCACGACGATTACGAGGAAGACACCGAACCAAATCTTGTCGTATCCCACATTGGTGACCAGCGGCAGCACGATGGGCAGCGTCATGACGATGAGCGACATGCCTTCGAGGAAACAACCGAGCACGATGTAGATCACGACCAGAAGCGCGATGAGCATCATGGGGCTGAGATCGAGCGCGTTGATTTGTGCGGAAATCGCCTGCGGCAGGCCGAGATAGACCACCGCGGTCGAGAGGAACGAGGCTGCCGCAATGATAAGCCCCAGCATGCTTGCCGTGCGCGCCGTGCCGAGGCAGGCGTCCGTCATGGCCTTGACGCTGAGCGTGCCTTCCACCGCCATGATGACGAGCGTCATGAAAACGGCGACGGCGGCCGCCTCCGACGGGCTTGCGAAGCCGCCATACATGGAGCCGAGCAGCACGCCCATCAGGATGAAGAAGGGCAGGAGCGTGGGAAAGGCGCGCAGGCGTTCCTTCCAGATGTTTTTGGAAGAACTCTGCTCGGGTTCATATTGCCGCTTCAGGACGATAGCGCGGATGCCGAGATAGAGCACGAACATGCCCGCCAGGAGGAGGCCCGGCAGAATGCCGGCGGCAAAGAGCTTGAGAACCGAGGTCTGCGCGAGAACGCCGTAGATGATCAGGATCACGCTTGGCGGGATGAGGAAACCCAGCGTGCCGGCTCCGGCCAGCGAGCCCATGACGACCGAGCGTTCATAGCCTCGCTTTTCCAGTTCGCGCACCGTGATGCGGCCGACGGCGCTGGTCGTGGCCGCCGAGGAGCCCGAGATGAGGGCGAAGAAGGTGCAGCCGAGCACGTTCGTATGCAGGAGCCCGCCGGGCAGGCGGCGCACCCACGGTTCGAGCGCGCTGAAAAGCCCGTCAATGAAGCGCGAGCGGAACAGGAGCTCCGCCATGAGGATGAACAGCGGAAGGGCCACCAGCTCCGGCGAGGTGAGCCCGTTCCAGACGGTCTGCGCAAGGACTTTGTCCACCGGCAAGGAGCGAAACAGGCTGAGCCCGCCAATGCCCACGCCCATCAGGGCGAGGCCGACCCAGGCGCCACTGGTCAGGAGCAGGAGGAACAGGGCAATCGTCGTGAGAATTGGCATCGTCTGGGTTTCCTTCCGCTCAATCGGCCCGCGAAGTCTCGTTCCACGGCACCACGAGCGGGCTGCCGACGATCGTCTGGACGAGACGAAGCGCAAGTTGCAGCGTCAGCATCGCGGCACCCGCCGAGACGAAGATGGCCGGAATGACAAGCGGGACATTATTGATTGTGCCGGAAGTGCGCCCGGTAGCGCCATATCCCCAGGCCAATCCGAAAAGAGCCTTGGTCAGATAGGCGGAGATCGCCAGTCCAACCACAGTTGCCACGATTTCGAAGAGGCGTGGGTTGAGACCGCGGATCAGCGTGACGCGGATATGGCCGTCGGTCCGAAGCGTGAAGGCCGCGCCCAGAAAAATGGCGCTGACATGGAGATAGGAGGCGTATTCCCACACGAAGGGCAGGCTCATGCCTGCTCCGTTGCGCAGGACGATCTCGGCCATCTGCATAATGGCGATAAGCAGAATCGCGCCGCCGGAAAGATAGGCGAGCATGCGGGAAAAGCGATCGACCAGCGAATTGACGGCCTGCCACATCGGTTTCTCTCCTGGAAAGAAGGATGCGAGCGCGAGCTGCCGCAGTCTCGCATGCGGGGGCCCGCCCAGCGGGCAAGAGAGCAGCGCCGGCTTTGTTAGCCGGCGCGCTTATTGATTACTGCTTCTGGAAAGCTTCGACAACGGCCTTGGCCTTGTCGCCCATCTCGTTAAGGGCGGCCTTGCGCAGTGGCGCGGCGCGCTCGCGCAGTTCGGTGCGGGTCCCCTCGGAGAGATCGCCGACCACCATGCCATTGTCGGCGAGCGTCTTCATCGCATTGGTGTCGACCTCCTGAGCGGCGGCCCAGAATTCCGGTTCCAGCTTCTCGGCGATGGCCGAAATCTGGCCCTGCTGCTCTTCGCTCAGGGCGTTCCAGGCGTCCAGATTGACGCTCACCACATTGGTGTTCCACGTCTGACGGGTCGGATAGGCGTATTTCAGGAATTCCCAAAATGCACCGTCGATGGCCGAGGGAGACGAGGTGGCGACGGCGTCGATGGCGCCGGCGGCGAGCGACGGTATGACCTCGCCCCAGGGAAGCTGCACCGCCGTCATGCCGGCGGCCTGAAAGATCTCCGTCGAGGATTTGTCGTAGGAACGAATCTTGATACCGCTCATGTCGCCGATGGCGCTGATCTCGGTCTTGGTGAAGATCTGCTGCTGCGGCCAGGGAATGGTGAAGAGCACCTTCTGGTTCGCGGCGCCGAACACCTCGTCCAAAAGCGGACGATAGTGCTTCTGGAACGCACGTAGTTCGTCGAAGCTGCCGATCAGATAGGGCAGGGATTCAAGACCCATCAACTGGTTCTCGCCCACCTGCTGGTTGAGCAGCATGTCGCCGATTGGCACCAGGCCATCGCGAACGGCGGAGAACATCTCGGGGCCCTTGAAGCCCAGCGAGCCGCCGGGATGCAGCGTGATTGCCACTTCACCATTGGTCGCAGCCTTTACCTCGTCGGCGAAGCGCTGTTCGTTCTTGGTGATGTAGTTGTCAGCAGGCCAGGCAAGCGGCAGGTCCCAATTGGTCTGCGCCACGGCCGATGTCGCGCCGAGTGCCATCGACGCTGTGAATGCGAGAGAGAGAAGTGATTTGAACATGGATTTCCCCTTTTCTGTGAGAGCCCGTGCAGACGGCAAGGTTTCGCGGAAAGGCCCTTTGTTATCAGCTATTTACAGTTTCATAATAATTCCATACTGAATAGCGATAATAATAGATCGTATTTGATCGCTTTATTTTATGAGTTTGGTAGAGTTCTCGGTGCTCCGGCCGCTACGCGCGCGGCATGGAGCGGGTATGTTGCAAGGGATGGGCATTCTTCTTGCGTCCGAGTTTCCGGGATGTCTTGGGCCGGCAGAGCCGTCGCCGAACCCCGCATTGTCCATTTATCTTTTTTATGAATGATTCAAAATGCGAATTTATCGCTTTTTTGCGCGTCGTCTTTTCGTCATGACTTCCCTTAAAGAACGGGGAGCCGGAAGACCGTGGAACTCGACAGGATCAAGGCTTATGTCGACCTCGTGAGAGGTGGCGGAATAGCGGAACTGGAAATCACCGAAGGCGATACGAAAATTCGCGTTCTGGCGGAAGCCGGGATGGCCGTATCCGCTCCGGAGTCGAGCGAACCGCCCCTGATCGCATCCCCGCAGATCGCGACGAACGAGGTCGAGGGGGAAACCATGCCTGCTCCCATGCTCGGCACCTTTTTCCGCAGGCCCGGTCCCGAGGAAGCGCCCTTTGTCGAACCTGGCGCATCCGTGGTGAGCGGCCAGGTGCTCGGCATTATCGAGGCGATGAAGACGCTCAATCACGTGACCGCGCCCCGCGATGGGGTTGTCGTGGCGATACTGGCCGAGGATGGCGAGAGCGTCGAATATGGATCGCCGCTGTTCCGGTTGTCCTGAAATGAGACCAAAGCAGAAAACCATGAGCGCTTCCAGAACCCTGCGCAGCGTGTTGATCGCCAACCGGGGCGAGATCGCATTGCGCATCCAGCGCGCCTGTCGCCTGCTGGGCATCGAGGTCATACAGGTCTATTCCGAAGCCGACCGCGAGGCGCCCTATGTAGAGTTGGCCGATCGGGCCGTCTGCATCGGTCCCGCCGCCCCGGCGAAAAGCTATCTCGATATGTCCGCCATCCTGTTCGCGGCCGAAATGACAGACGCCGATGCCATTCATCCAGGCTATGGCTTTCTGTCCGAGAATGCGCTGTTCGCCCATAAGATCGAGGAGGTGGGGCGCATATTCATCGGCCCTCCGTCATCGGCGATCCGCCGCATGGGCGACAAGATATCGGCCAAGCAGGCCATGATCGAAGCTGCGGTTCCCTGCGTGCCCGGCTCCGAGGGCGCCTTGCCCGAGGACGGTGCGGCCTGCCTCGAGATGGCACGGGGGATCGGTTTTCCCGTTATTGTCAAGGCGACGGGCGGGGGCGGCGGCCGGGGCATGCGCATCGTGCATCAGGCGGAGGAACTGCTGGAGGCCATCGCGATTACCCGCGAGGAGGCGCAGCGTGCCTTCGGCAATCCCTCACTTTACATGGAAAAATTCCTCGAGCGCCCGCGCCACATCGAAATCCAGGTCCTCGCAGATGGGCACGGCAATGCCGTGTGGCTCGGCGAGCGCGATTGTTCCATGCAGCGCCGCCACCAGAAGGTAATCGAGGAAGCGCCCGCGCCGGCCGTTCCGCGCGCGCTGCTGGAGCGGGTGGGTGCCCGCTGCGCCGAAGCCTGCCGGCGAATTGGCTATCGCGGCGCGGGCACGTTTGAGTTTCTCTACGAGGATGGTGAACTCTATTTCATCGAGATGAACACCCGGCTCCAGGTCGAGCACACGGTGACCGAAATGGTGACGGGCATCGATCTGGTGGAACAGCAGATCCGCATTGCGCGGGGCGAGTCCCTTTCGTTCGGCCAGGAGGATATCGTCCTTTCCGGTCACGCCATCGAGTGCCGCATCAACGCAGAGAACCCGCGCAGCTTTGCGCCCTCGCCGGGAGAGGTGTGGCGCTGGCATGCGCCTGGTGGCGTGGGCGTTCGTGTCGATTCCCATGTCGTTGCGGGCTACCGTGTTCCACCCAACTACGATTCTATGATTGGCAAGGTGATCGCCCACGGTCGCACGCGCGATGAAGCTCTGGCACGTTTGCGTGGAGCGTTGCGTGAAATGGTCGTGCAGGGCATAGAAACCAATGTTCCGCTGCACTGCCGCCTCCTCGACGATGAAGGTTTCATGGCCGGAGGATGCAGCATCCACCATTTGGAGTGCCTTTTGAAAGAGCCGCAGGATGCCTGAAATCTTACCCATGCGGTTCAGCCCCTTCGGCGAGGCGGGTCTCCACTGCGACGCAACCGGCGCAAGGCTCGATCATGCGGTCCAGGAGCGCATCTGGGGACTTGCCGAGCTCGCTTCCAGCTGGCCACATGTGCGCGAGGCGGTTCCTGGCATGAACAATCTCCTTCTGGTCTACGATCCCGCCGCCGCCGATTTCAAAACCATCTGCGCTACCGTGGAGCAGGCTTGGTTGACGTTGGATATGGAGCGACGCAAGGGCCGTATCGTGGAAATTCCGGTCCGCTATGGCGGGGAGGCCGGGGTGGACCTCGAGGAGGTTGCGCACTACGCTGGCCTGTCGGTCGGCGCGGTGGCCGAACTCCATGCCGCAAGCGAATGCACGGTCTATTGCCTGGGTTCGCAGCCGGGTTTCGCCTATCTCGCCGGCATGGACGAGCGCCTTGCCACGCCGCGCCGCAAGGTGCCGCGCAAGCGCGTGGAGGCGGGCAGCGTGGTGATCGGCGGCGCACAGACCGGCGTCATCTCCTGCGATTCCCCATCCGGTTGGCACATTATCGGACACACCGAAATGAAGCTCTTCGACCCGGATCGCGAAACACCGATCCTGCTTGCTCCTGGCGACCGTATCCGTTTCCGTGTCGATGAGGTGCGCGCATGATAACGGTGCTCGCCTCCGGCCCGATGATCACCGTGCAAGATCTCGGACGCCCCGGATACCGCGCTTCCGGCGTCGGCCTTGCCGGAGCCATGGATCCGCTTGCCCTGAAGTTGGGGAATCTCCTTCTTGGGAACGAGCAGGGGGCTGCGGGTATCGAGATCGCCGCCTCCGGCCTGTCCATCCGCTTCGAGCGGAATATGGCCTTTGCCATTACCGGCGGCGACTGCGCCGCGCGCCTCGGCGGCCGTCCCCTCCCGCCCTGGTGGACGATGCGCGGGCGGAAAGGGGAAGTGCTTACCTTGCATCCACCGCGCGATGCCTCTTTTGCTTACCTTGCTATTGCCGGTGGTTTCTCCGTTGAGCCTGTCTTTGGTTCCGCAAGCACTGATCTGAAAGGTCGTTTCGGCGGGGTGGAAGGGCGTGCGCTCAAGCCGGATGATCTTTTGAGGGTGAACACCACTGCCAATCCAGCGCCTGCGATGGCCGGTCCCGAGGCCGGTTTCGGTCTTTCGCCGAGGCTTTTGGAAAAGACACCGCACGAGCCGGCAAGCCTGCGCATCGTCACCGCTGCCGAATACGGCGCATTGACGACTGCAAGCCGGGATGCCTTCTGGGAGAGCGCGTGGCGGCTGGATCGCGACAGTAGCCGCGTCGGCTATCGTCTCGGCGGGCCAGAGCTGCAACTCGACACGCCGATGGAGCTTTTCTCCCACGGCATTCTGCCGGGCGTGGTGCAGCTTCCTCCTTCCGGGCAGCCGGTTGTGCAGATGGTCGACGGAAATACCTGTGGAGGCTACCCTCGACTTGGTGTGATTATAGCAGCAGATTTGAGGCGTCTTGCCCAGTTGAAGCCGGGCGGAATGGTCCGTTTCGTGGAGATCTCGCAGCGCGAGGCGCTGGCCATCGCGCATGAGGAAGAAGCCTTTCTGCGTAAGGTCGCTCATTTCGTATCGCTTGCCGCCATGAGACCGAAACCATGAAGCCGTCCGAAATCGCCGAACTAGCGGGGCGCATGCGCGCTGCGGGCGCATATGGGCTTGAGGTGGAGCAGGGCGAATTCTCGCTCTGCCTGCGGCTGGACAGGGCCATCCTCGAAAAGGCGATCCCGGCATCCGCCGGAAAGACGCCTGCCGATACCGTTCGGGCTGCGGCCCCTGGCCTGTTCCGCGCCGGCGGAGGAGCTTGCGATGGGATGGTTTCGAGCGGAGATATCGTCGCCTTCATCGATGCTGGCCCACTGGCGCTTCCGGTCGTGGCGAGCCGGGTGGGGCGCCTCGGCTCGCCGCTTGTCCATGAGGGCGAAGCGGTGGAGTTTGGACAGGCTCTTTTCGAATATGAGGAGATCTAGAATGCAGAAGGTGATCGACATCAATTCGGATCTGGGGGAGGGATTTGGCCCCTACCGCATCGCCGATGACGAAACGCTTCTGTCTATCGTCTCGTCGGCGAACATCGCCTGTGGTTTTCACGCCGGCGATCCGGTCATCATGGACGAGACCGTGCGGATTGCCGTGCGCAACGGCGTGGATATCGGGGCCCATGTGGGCTTTGCTGACCGCATGGGGTTCGGTCGCCGTGCGATCCCTATGGGAAGCCGCGAACTGGAGACCTCGGTTCTTTACCAACTCGGCGCCCTGGAGGCGATTGCGGCGGCCCACGGGGGCAAGGTCGGCCATGTGAGCGCTCATGGCGCGCTCGGAAACATGTCCCTTGTCGATCCCGATCTGGCCGCTTCGTTGATCCGCGCCTACAAAGTATTCGATCCCGAGATGGTTGTGGTGACCTTGCCCAATACGGAGGCTGAGCGTGCTGCGCGCGTGGAAGGAATGCGCGTTGCCTGCCTGTTCCTCGCCGACCGCGCCTATGACGATACGGGAAGACTCGTAGCCCGCAGTGTGGATAGATCCGTCATCGCAGACCCTAAGGAAATCACGCGGCGCGTGACCCAAGCAATCGTTGAAGGCACGATCGATACGATTAGTGGTAAAACCATTCGAACACAGGCGCATTCAATCCTCGTTCATAGCGACACGCCCAGGGCTGTGGATATTGGCCGCTCGATCCGCAATGCTGTCGAGGCAGCTGGTTTCGCGGTGGCTGGCTTATCGCAACGCTCAGGGTGTTGAACGAACCGACGATCATGATTGGTTGATAACGGCGGTGGGAAAATAGACCACGGTAGTAGCGGCGGGTTTGGGTTCTGATGCAAACTACTCGACCGCACAGCAGGTCGCACATCACGCTCTTTGCGGGTGCGCCGGACACGCCTCGAACCTGTGGCCTTCCCCTTCGGAGGGCGACGCTCGATCTACGCTGGCAAAGTGCCGAACGGTTCCCTCGACCAATCGGAAGAATCGGGTGTAGCGAGCCCTCGATTTGATCCCGCATCTCGATTAGTGTTACAGAACGTAATAGAGATTTGAAGAATCCAAAACAGCAAGTAATTTCAAAAGCTTAACTTTGTGACGGTATGTGGGCCTCGAGTATCCTTAAACATTTGTGAAATCAGCAAGTTATATCCACCGGATATGATCGAGTGGGACTAGCCATTTTCCATGAATAGCTGGCGTGAAGAAATTTCCGCCAGCCCTTTTTTTGAATAATTGGCTTTCCAGCTCGGTCCCGTTTTGACCAGCGCACACCAAATTGGCATGAGAATCACCCCGACGCTATGTCAGGCGATGTGCCGAATGCCTGAACGCCGGCGCTCCAGCGAATGCCGTCAAGCCGTTCGGTTCTGCTGAAGGTATTTTCGGGGCCGGCCGATGCGCTTAGCTCGCAGCTCACGATGCGGTGGCTCCGCCGAAACGCTGATTATATGACATTGTGGAAGGGCAACGCCTGATCATTGAGGAGCCTGCGGCAGTGCCAGACGGCACCAGACGCCGTCTGGCGCGACCTTCCCGCTGCGAAGCGAAATGCAATACCGGGGAAGCACTGGAAGACGTGGACCTCAATCGGGGCGTGGGCTTTTTTCCTGCCGTACCAGCCATTGCTGGTCGCCGGTCAACCGACCACTGCGCTGGGTTTCCGTCGCACAGCGGAGTGCGGGAAGTCATTGTCAGGTCAATGTCGGAACGGGGTATGTGCGCCGCTCTGTTTTCCATGATGAGGATCTGATCGAGCGCACGACCACTCCTTCATGTTTCTCGAAGACCGCGGACTGAGGCGGGAAGACCTGCGCCGGTGCTGCGGGCCGACAGCTCGTCGTTGCCTTTACAGAACCCGGACATAACGAGCGCTTTGCAAAAAGCTGTATTGACGGCCCCAGACAAATGCCGCATTAATTGCGCATAAAGTTGCGCAAATTTATGAGCATATAATGCCAGCCTTATTGAACGCGGTATTTTTCGACCCAACCCCACGGGGACGTGATTTTCTTGTCGCGCCGGTGGTTCTGCGATCAGCAGAGGCATCGAGTTGCAGGCGTTCCGATGCTGCTTTTCTTGCAAGCCGCTCGGAGGAGCGCGCATGAGACTGGGGGGAGATGCGATTGCGCTTGAAAAAGGGGCAGCCGACCATGAGCCGGATCCGCGTTTTGCTTCTGCGTGGACACTGGCTCCTTCGCGCAGGCCTGATCGACCCCTGCTGATCGCCGTTCACGGCAGTGCGCGAGACCATCTGCAAACGCGCGACGCTTTTGACAACCTGGCCACGCGCAGGGATATCCATGTGCTTGCGCCACTCTTTCCTTCAGACGTGACGCGCCCTGGCTATTCCGACGGTTACAAGTTTCTTCGCGAGCCGGGTGTTGATTATGCGATGCTGCTGGAAAGCATGGTTGCAGCTTTCAGGGCGCGCTTCGCTCTCGGGTCTCAGCCGGCTTATCTGTTCGGTTTCTCCGGCGGGGCGCAGTTTGCCCTGCGCTATGCGCTGGTGGCGGCGGGCAAATTGTCCGGCGCGGTGATCGCAGCGCCCGGTGCGGTGACGCTGCTGGATGCGGAACTGCCCTGGTGGCCGGGCGTGGCCGGCATCGAGCAGGCCCTCGGTAGACCGGTCGATGCGCAAGGGCTGAAACAACTACCGGTGCATCTGATCATTGGTGCGAATGACAGCAATCAGGGGCTCGTGGCCCGGGGGCCGGATCATCCCGATTACTCGCCTTTCGCCGATTTCGCCGGTGCGGACCGTCATCAGCGTCTCGCGGCCCTGAAAGAAAGTCTTGAGAAATCGGGGCTGAAGCCGGGGTTCGAATGTCTGGATGGCGTTGGACACGAACTTGGCCCGCTGGCCGAGGCCGCATCCAATGCCATCGAAAATTGGCTTTAACGACATACACAAAAAAGGGGAACTTCCATGTTGCGTACATTGCTTCTAACCGCCGCGTTCTTCACGCTTTCCGCCGGAGTGTCATCGGCGCAGGCGCTGCCTGACCACTATCCGGCGGACTATGCCGACCTGATCGCACAGGCAAATGAGGAAGGCTCGCTGCTGATCTATTCCAACATGGGGCCGGAGAACTGGGAGCCGCTCATCGCCGCCTTCAACGAGCATTATCCGGACATCAAGGTGGAAACGCTCGACCTCGGGCCGGGTGAGGTGTTCACACGCTACCGCGCCGAGACGGGCACGGGTGTGGCGACAGCCGACATCCTCGCCGCCGGCACGATTGGCGACTGGATTCAGGCAGCCAATGACGGTCTTGTCGTTGATTACAAATCTCCCGAAGCTCAGTTCCTGCCGGAGTGGAGCCTGCCGATGCCGGGCGTCTATACCTTCTCCGCCGACCCGATGATCCTGATGTACAATAAGGTTCTGGTTCCGGAGGAGCTGCGCACGGCCTCGATGGAAGAGTTCTTCGCCAACATCACCGCGCATCCGGACGTCTTCAAGGGCAAGATCGGCACCTATGACGGCCAGTTCGCGTTTGGCGAATCCATCAATTTTGCGTTCGTGCGGCACCATGGCGACAAGGCATGGGAATGGTTTGACGCCATCGGTCCCTCGACGCGACCCGGTGGCGGCACTGGCGGCATGATCGAGAAGACCGTGAGCGGTGAAAACACGGCGTCCTACTTCGCCTCCGGCCCGGTTCTCTTCCCGCGGCTGAAACAGGGCGTCGGACAGATCATCGACTGGAAATTTCCTTCCGACGGAACGCCGGTCTTCCTGCGTGGGGTTGGCGTGACGGAAAAGGCCCCGCACCCGGCGGCAGCGCGGCTGATGCTGGATTTCATCCTCTCCGAAGAGGGGCAGTATGCGGTGGCGGAAGGCAAGCTGACGGCCTATCGCCCCGGCGTGAAACCGGAGGGCGAGACCTCCTATTCGCTCGATGAGGTGATCGAGGAGATCGGCGGTGAGGATAAGATGATCCTGATCAATTACGATCCCGACATGCTGACGGAGCACGATGCGTTCATCGCCCGCTGGGCCAAAGCCTTCGGTATGTAATCAATCAATGTGGCGGCCGGCCGCGAAGAACCCGGCCGCCACATGATGAAGGAGTAGCCAGCTCATGACCACGCAATCCGCCGATACCGCGCTCGCGTCTCCGCTCGTCGGCCCGGCATTCCTGCCTCTCAGCCGTTCGCGCATGGTGCAATGGCTGATCTTCATCATCACGGCGGTTCTGGTCCTCGCACCGGCGCTGCCGATCCTGTTGCAGGTGTTCGTCGCCGGCCCTCTCTATGAGCGGGACTGGCATTTCACATTCGCGAATATCGGCCGGCTTCTCGGCAATGAGGCCATTGGCGAGATTGCGCTGACTACGTTGGCCTTTGCGGGCCTGACGACCGTCATCGCGCAGGTGCTTGGCGTGGCGGCGGCGCTTCTTTTCGGACGCACGGACATGCCCGGTCGCCGGGTGATGGGCGACATGATGATGTGGCCGCTCTATCTCTCGCATCTGATCATGGTGGTGGGCTGGCTCATCGTCTACGGCCCCTCCGGCTTTCTGACCCAGGCTTTCGCGCGGATGTTCGGTGACGCCCCGTGGAACCTCTATTCCATTCCGGGCATGGCCATCGTTGCCGGTGTCTCGCAGGCTCCGCTGGCTTATCTTTATTGCCTTTACGGCGTGGCGCGCTCCATTGACCCGACGCTGGAGAGTGCTGCCCGGACCTGTGGTGCAGGACCGCTGACCGTGATGCGGCGTGTGACGCTGCCGCTGATGTTGCCGGCCATCGTTACCTCCAGCGCGCTCAACATCGTGATCGCCGTGGAAATGCTCTCGATCCCGCTGTTTCTCGGCAGGCCGGCGCGCATCGACACGCTGTCATCCTATCTCTATCTGGAGGGGATCGGGGCTTCCAATCCGCAGCATGGCATGGTGGCCGCCTCGGCTCTGGTGCTGGTGGTTCTGGTCGGCGCCACGCTGATGCTACAGCGGCTGCTTCTGTCCAACGGGCATCGTTATGAGACGGTGAAGGGGAAGGGCACACGGCCCGCGCCGCTGCAGCTTGGCGCGCTCAAATGGCCGCTTTTCACGCTCGCCGCTCTTTATATAGTGTTCGTTGTTCTCGTGCCGATCCTGGGGCTGGTCCTGCGCGCCTTCACAAGCTACTTGACGCCGCTCATTCCGGTCTGGCAGGTGCTGACGCTTCAGAACTTCAAGGACGTCTTCCAAACGGACGCCTACATGCGCGCACTCTGGAACACGCTGATCATCTCGGTGGCAGCGGCGGGTCTCGGCACGCTTCTGACCGCGCTGATTGCCCTTGTCATCCAGCGGTCGAGCTTTCCGTTCCGCCGCACGCTGGAAGCACTGGCCTATTCGCCGCGCATGGTGCCGGGCCTGATCACGGGTCTGGGCGTCTTCTATGCCGCGATCGTCTTTGCACCTTTCGGTTGGCTGCGTGACAGCATCTGGATCCTCGTTGTTGCCTATGTGATGGCGACCATTCCGCTGGGTCTCGGCGCGGTGCAGCCTTCCGTGGTGCAGATCGGCGCAGATCTCGACAAGGCGGCGCGCACCGTGGGCGCGGACTGGATAACCAGCATGCGGCGCATTCTGCTTCCGCTGATGAAACCGGCGCTGCTTGGCTGTTTCATTCTGCTCTTCGTCGTGCACCTGAAATCTTACGTCGTCGCCATCTTCCTCATGGCGCCGGGACTGGAAATCATGGGTGTGACCATGCTCGGCCTCTGGGAGAACGGAGCAGCCGGCGTGACCGCCGCCTTCGCAACCCTGCAGATCGCCATGATCGCGATCCTTCTGATCGCTGCCCGTCTCGTGTTTGGAGTTAAGCTCTATGAATAAGCTCGTTCTGGAAAATCTCACAAAGAGCTATGGCGACGTTCACGCCGTCAACGATATTTCACTGACGGTGGAACAGGGTGAGTTCCTCACGCTCCTGGGGCCGAGCGGCTGCGGAAAATCGACCACGCTTGCAGCGATCGCCGGTCTTGACCGGCCGACATCCGGTGTCATCCGCTTTGGCGACCATGTGCTTTTCGATGAAGCCACCGGCCAGTTTGCGCCGCCTGAGAAGCGCGGCTTCGGGGTGGTGTTCCAGTCCTATGCGCTGTGGCCGCACCTGACGGTGGAGCGCAATGTCTCCATGCCTCTGGAGTTGCGCAAGGTGAGCCGCGCGGAGCGTGCGCGACGCGTCGACGAAGCGCTGGAACTGGTCGGGCTTTCGGGCTTCGGAAAGCGCTATCCGGGTGAGTTGTCGGGGGGGCAGCAGCAGCGTGTTGCGCTGGCGCGGGCAGTGGTGTTTCGGCCGCCCCTCTTGCTGCTCGACGAACCGCTCTCCAACCTCGATGCGCAGCTGCGCCAGAGTGCGCGGGTATGGCTCAAGGAAATTCAGCGCGAGCTCGGTCTGACCGCGATCTATGTCACCCATGATCAGGAAGAAGCGCTGGCAATGAGTGACCGCATCGCCGTCATGCGAGCGGGCGAGATCGTTCAGCTAGGAACGCCGCAGGAAATCTATGAGCGTCCGCAACATCCCTTTGCAGCAACCTTTATCGGCAGCGCCAACCTTATCGAAGGTGTTGTCGAGCAAAGCGCCCACAGGGGCGACACAATCGTTACGCGCCTGCGTCTGGCCGATGGCCAACAGCTTGACGGCCATAGCGCCGTGCCGATGGCCACCGGGACGAAAGCCAAGCTGGCAGTGCGTGGCGAGCGCATGCGCATTGCCGAGAAGAGCGGCGCGAACACGCTGGATGCCAACTTCACCACCGCCAGCTATCTGGGCAATCACTATGAGCAGAAGCTGACCCTGGCGGGGCAGGAAATTCGCATGCTTGTGGCTGTTCCTGAGCCTGAAAGGGCGGGGAAAATACACATTGCCGAGGGCGATGCCCTTGTCTTTGCGGCAGAGTAGTGGGAACCCTCGAAAGGTTTGGGGAAAGCAGCGATGAGCAAAAGGGAGATTAGAAACGGGCTGAGCGAGCGCCTGCGCGCCGATATTGCGGCTGGTTTCTATCGGCCGGGCGAATGGCTGCGGCTCGTCGATCTTGAAGAACGCTATGGGGTAGGGCGGTTTGACGTGCGTCAGGCGCTCGCCCGGCTTGCGTCCGGGCATATGGTTAGCCATGTGCCCAATCGCGGCTATCGTGTGCCCGAAACCGATCGCAGGCAGCGCGATGAACTCACAGATACGCGCCTGATGCTGGAGGTGCCGGCAGCGCTGCTGGTGATCGAGCAGGCGAGCGAAGAGGATGTGGCGAAGATAGAAGCTGCGGCGCTCGCCTTCGATGACGCGCTCGAGGCTGTTCCCTATCCCGAAGCACAGAAGCTGAACCATGCTTTTCACCACGCCTTCTACGATTGTTGTGGCAATCGCACGCTGATCGATCTCATCCATGAACTGCGCGAGCGTAACCTGCCCGGTGAGTGGAACCAGTGGGCGATGCCCACAAAAGCGAGGTCCAGCAGTCTCGACCATCTGGAGATGGTTGAGGCGCTGAAGACACATGACCGCGAGCGCATGGCAGAGATTATCACCCGTCATCTGACGCGCTGGCGCGAGACGCCTTCAGACCAGCGCTGACGGGGCGGCTCCGCGCCCGTTATCCTCCCCTCCTGCTATTTATTACAGATTGCGCCGCAGCGGATCGCGGTGAAGGCTTTGCTAAAATCCCAAAGGAGTTTTCACATGCCTGCAGCTGATGTGGTTGAAGATTTTGCGTCCTTCCGAGAGTACAAGACCTGGTATCGGGTCATCGGTGACCTGAAATCCGAAAAGGTGCCGCTCGTGGTTGTTCACGGCGGACCGGGGTGCACGCATGATTATCTAGAGAGCATCTCAGATATCGCAGCCACAGGCCGCGCCGTCGTTTTTTACGATCAGATCGGAAACGGGCGTTCAACGCATCTCCCGGAGGCCGGTTCCGATTTCTGGACCGTCGATCTGTTTCTTGAAGAGCTCGACAATCTTCTCGACCATCTGGGCATTCGTGAGCGCTACAATCTTCTGGGCCAGTCCTGGGGAGGAATGCTTGGGTCCGAGCACGCCGTGCGCCAGCCTGAGGGGTTGAACGGCATCGTCATCGCCAATTCCCCCAGCTCCATGAAAGCATGGGTGGAGGGCTGTCTGGAACTGCGCACGAAACTGCCGCAGGAAACGCAGGATGCGCTGGCCCGTCACGAGACGGACGGCACCTATGATCATCCCGATTATCAAGCGGCGTCGCGGGTTTTCTACGAGCGCCATGTCTGCCGCCTTCAACCCATGCCGGATTTCGTAAAACGTACCTTCGACTGGATCGATCGTGACCCGACCGTCTACCACACGATGAACGGTCCGACGGAGTTTCATGTGGTCGGCACGCTGAAGGACTGGACGGTGGTGGAACGCCTGTATCGGGTGCAGGCGCCGACGCTCGTTATCTCGGGAGCTCATGACGAGGCGTCGCCGCGAACGGTGTGTGAGTTCGCCGACCGTATTCCGGGGGCTGTCTGGGAGGTGTTCGAGGAGTCGAGCCACATGCCGCATGTGGAAGAGCAAGGCGCTTACATGGCGGTGGTCGCTGACTTCCTGGCGCGGCTGGATTGAAAGGGAGAGTTCCGATGACCAAGCTTCGCGTTGCCGCGATCCAGTTGAACACGACTGGTGATGTGAAGGCCAACAATGCGCAGATTGAAAAGATGGTTCGTCGGGCGGCCGGCGAGGGCGCAGCCTTCATCAGCCTGCCGGAGGCGGCCAACATTCTTCTGCGCGACAATCTGCGTTATCCGACGGTCTGCCTGCCTGAGAATGAGGACACGACGCTGGCGCTCTGCCGCAGTCTTGCTGCCGAGCTCGAACTATGGGTCCACGCCGGTTCGCTGCTGGTACGCCATGAGAGCGGGCAACGCGTCTGGAACCGCACCTATCTCATCGCTCCATCGGGCGATGTTGCGGCGACCTATGACAAGCTGCACACATTCGACGTGAAGCTTGGAGGCGCGGCCGACTTTCAGGAATCCGCAGCGGTTGCTCCGGGGCAGGAGGGAGCCGTGGTTGTGGACATCGGCGATCTTCGGCTCGGCCTGTCGATTTGCTACGACATTCGCTTTTCCTACCTTTTCGATGCGCTGGCTGCCGCTGGCGCGAATGTGATGATGATCCCGGCTTCATTCTCCACGGCAACGGGGCCGCTGCACTGGGAGCCACTCCTGAAAGCTCGTGCGATCGAAACCGGCTCCTATGTGATTGCTGCAGCGCAATGTGGTGAACGGGAAGGTGTGCGGGTTTACGGGCAATCCCGCATTATCTCGCCGTTCGGGGAGGTGATTGCTGCGGCGGGTGATGATCCATGCGTGATCACGGCCGAAGTCGACAGTGCGGTTGTTGCAACGACCCGTCACCGCTTGCCAACGCTGTTGCAGCGCCGCGAGATCGGGCCACCCCGGGTCGTCATGGCTCGGCCGTAGTGGTGCGCCGCATTCGGGATAATCGGGCTTGCCTCTACAAAAATCAGCGCTTAGCCTTTACGAGTGCTGGCCTGGGATGCCCGACAGATCCGATTAGATGAAGGTGATGAACACAAAGCCGAAAACGCCATCGAACGCTGAACTGGATCGAAAGCTCGATCGGGCTGCCCGCTCGGTGGCGAAGTTCGGAATGCAGGCATTGATTTATGACTTTTCTCCCGTGCCCTTCACACCAGAGGGGGAGTTGATCACACCTACTGTCCTTGCCTCCCGGAACATTCCTGGAGAAATGGAGAGACTCTGGTGTAGCGGCGGCTTTTACCAGCTTGATCCGGTACAGAAGATAGCGTTGGGTCGCGCACGCCCGGTCTACTGGTCCTATCATGCCGATGAGTCTTCAGAGTTGAGCGATCGCAGGAATATTCCTGCGGAAGTGGCGAATTTTCTGCGTGAACGAAAACTGGCGCGCGGGATCACCGTGGCTGTCCGCGGCGGCACGCGCGGCCTCGCAACGGTAACCGGCATCTGGAATGAACGGCCGCCGGAGCGGCGGCTCGACAATGAACTGGCTGCCGCGTTTACGCTTATGGCGCATGAATTGCAGGACGAGATCATGGCTTCGATCAGCGATGAAGCGATGATGACGACCGCTGTGCGCCTGACACCGCGCGAGATGGAATGCCTGCGCCTTTGCGCGGAAGGCAGACCCGACAAGCAGGTCGCCCATGCGCTGGACCGTTCGCTCTCGACCGTCATCATGCACATGCAGTCGGTAATGAAGAAGCTGGGTGCCCGCAATCGCGCCCAGACACTGGCGCGTGCGGCCCATTACGGCCTGCTCGACCCTGCGCCCTCCTACCGGCCCAACCTGTAAGTTCTTCCAGCTAGGCTGTCTCGCCAAGCCTTCCTAGGCTCTCCCTGAGAAGGATGAGGAGGGAGAGTTGGGACGACGCTTTTGGCTAAAGCGGCTTTTGCGGACGCTGATCACGCTGTGGGCGGTGGTCACGTTCACATTTGTCGTTCTGCGCACTTCCGGTGATCCGGTTGTCGCCCTGCTCAGCCCTGACGCCCTGCCGGCCGAGATCGAGCAATTTCGTCAGAAATGGAATCTCGACCGTTCGCTCTTCGAACAGTACCTGGCTTATATGGTCAATCTCTTCTCTGGAGATTTCGGGCATTCCTATCAGGATGGGCGAGCCGTTACGGCGATCATCGCAGAGCGGCTGCCGAACACGCTGCAACTGGGCGCAGTGGCCTATCTCTGGGCGCTTGCAATCGGCATTCCCGCAGGTATTCTCGCCGCGCTGAAGCGCGACAGCCTGCTCGACCGGGGTGTCATGACCTTTGCCGTCGTAGGCTTCGCGCTGCCGAACTATTTCCTCGGCATTCTGATGATCCTGCTTTTCTCGTTCCATCTGCGCTGGCTGCCCAGCGCGGGGGCGGGCAGCGCACTTCATCTCATCATGCCTGGTCTGACGCTCGGATTCTACGTCGCCGGAACGCTCGCGCGGTTCACCCGCTCGGCCATGCTGGAGGTGCTGGAGCGTCCGTATATGCGCACGATCCGGGCAAAAGGAGCGCCCTTTCTCTATGGCGTGCTGCGGCATGCATTGCCCAATGCCGCGATCCCGATCGTCACCATCCTTGGCCTCAATCTGGGAGCCCTGGTGGGCGGGACCGTGGTGGTCGAGGCGGTGTTCGGCTGGCCCGGCATCGGGCGCCTTCTGGTGCAGACGGTCGCTTCGCGCGATCTGGCGGTGGTGCAGGGGCTGGTTCTCATGATGGCGACGTTCATGGTTCTCGCAAACCTGCTCGCCGATCTCACCTACTCATTGATCGATCCGCGAATTCGGGTGAGCAAATGATGCGCCATATCCCCACGATTGTCTGGCTTTCCATTGCGGCACTGGTCTGCGCGCTCCTCTTCGCGCTGTTTGGCGGCTGGCTGTCGGATCATACGGCAAGCCACCAGAACCTGCTCGCTCGAATGCGCCCACCGCTGCTCTTCGGAGGTGGCTTCGAGTTTCCGCTGGGCACGGACAGGCTGGGTCGGGACCTACTTGCGCGCATGGCCGAAGGGTTGCGCATCTCTCTCCTGATCGCGCTTTTGGGGTCGGTTCTGGGGGCGCTCTTCGGCTGCACGCTCGGCTTTGTCGCCGCGCATTTCAGAGGCTGGGTCGAGGAGACGATCATGATGGTCGTGGACATTCAGGCGTCCCTGCCGTTCATCCTGATCGCCCTGACGCTGCTCGCCTTCTTCGGCAATTCGTTCGGGCTTTTGATCTTTCTCATGGCGATGTTCGGCTGGGATTCTTACGCACGCCTTTCGCGCGGCGTGGTCCTGTCTGCGAAGAGCCAGCCCTGGGCGGAAGCCGTCCGCACACTCGGTGTGCCGCCACTCGCCCTTTACCTGCGGCATGTGCTGCCCAATGTGGCGGGCATCCTCATTGTCCAGCTCACGTTGAACTTTCCGCAGATCATTCTGCTCGAGAGCGCGCTCAGCTTTCTCGGTCTCGGCATTCAGCCGCCCATGACGAGCCTTGGTCAGATCATGGGGGACGGGCGGGACTACCTGTCCACGTCCTGGTGGATATCGGTGCTGCCGGGCCTGACGATTTTCCTCGTTTCTCTGGCGATGTGCGTGCTTGGGGACTGGCTGCGCGATCGTCTCGATCCGGCACTGCAACGTGTGCGGCAATAACACAAAACCAATGGGAGAACCGACATGAACAGACGTGAATTCGGAAAACTGATCGCCGGCACCAGCCTTATGGCGGGCATGATGCCGGGCCTTGCCCTGGCATCGGACACCACCGAGCTGAACGTTGCCGTCGAAGCGCTCTGGCACAACATCGCACCGATCAACGGAATATCGAACGCTTCGATCCGCATCTTTCCCAACATCTATGACCGGCTTGTCGAGATCGACTATCTCAACGACCCGTCGGGCCAGACGCTGATACCGCGCCTTGCAACCGGCTGGGAGCGTGACGGGAAGGTTTGGACGATCACGCTGCGCGAGGGGGTGAAATTCCACAACGGCGAGACGATGACCGCCGAAGACGTTGCCTTCACCCTTTCTGCCGAGCGCCTTTGGGGCAACGAGCCCTACGAGCCGCGTGGCCGCACCTATACCGCGGGCTTCGTGCGGGTGGAGGCGACGGGACCGCTCACCGTCGAGATCGAAACCGCAGACGAGGACATCAACATTCCCGGAAAGCTCTCGGGTTTCATCGGCTATGTGGTTCCCAAAGCCTATTACCTCGAAAAGGGCGTGGATGGTTTCGGTCAGGCGCCGGTCGGGACCGGTCCATACAGGGTAGTGAGCTATCGCGGCAATGAGGCGGCCAGACTGGAAGCGTTTGCCGATCACTGGGATGGCGCGCCGCCGGTTGAGCGGCTGAACTTCCTGCTCGTTCCTGAATATGCGGGGCGTCTGGCGGGGCTTGCGACCGGCGAATTCGACATTATTGCCTCCATCCCGATCGATCAGGAAAGCCAGATCGAGACGATGGAAGGCGCGACGCTGATCCGCAAACAAGTGAACAACTACACCGCCGTGCTCTTCAACACGCGCAACGATCCTGAAGGCAATCCGCTGCAGAACCAGGATCTGCGCTACGCGATGATCCAGGCAATCGACATGGACGCCATTGTTCAGGCCCTGTTCGGTGGCAACACCTTTTTCCCGGCGGTGCCGTTCAACTTTCCCGAATACGGCAATTTCTACGATGCGGCGGCAAAGCCCCGCCTGCCATACGATCTGGAGGCCGCACGCGCGTTGGTCGCAAAGTCGGGATACAAGGGCGAAACGCTTATCTGGCACATTACGCGCGGTTTCTGGACGAATTACGATGCCGCAGCCGAGATCATGGTGGAGATGTGGCGAGAAGTCGGGATCAATGTCGAGGCGCAGTTTCTCGACAATTTCCAGCTTGCCTATGAGCGGCCGTTTCACATGCTCGCCGTTTCCGGCGGAACCAGCTTCATTCCCGGCGACCCCTATCAGCCACTCTGGCTCGACTGGAGCCCGACCGGCGTTATCTCGTCGGCTTCATGGAAGACGTGGGATCCAACGGAAAGGTTCGTCGAGATCGGTACTGCCTATGCGAAGTCCACCGATCCGGAAGAGCGAAAGGCGTTGTTCCTCGAACTTTCCGAAGAGTGGCAGCGCGTGACGCCGGGGCAGTATATGTGGAAGTCGCTTGCCAACTGGGCCGTTCGTGACGGCATTTCCTTCGTGCCGGTCCCGGAGTTCGAAATGCGGCTGCACGCCGGCTATCTTAAGCTCTGACGCTTCACCTCGCCCGGGCTCTTCCCATGAACGGAGAGTCCGGGGCCCGCGCGCCCATGCATTCGACAGGCATTTGAGAAGACATCATGGCCCGATCCACCAAACTGCTTTCCGTCGAGAACCTATCGATTGAGCTGCCAGGCGTCGCCGACCGCACGCATGCCGTCGCCGATGTTTCGTTCTCCGTCTCCGAAGGCGAAATCCTGTGTATCGTCGGCGAATCCGGCTCCGGCAAGTCGGTCATGTCTCTGGCCATCATGGGGCTTCTTTCGCGCGGCCTTTCGGTGGAAGGCGGAAGGATTCTTTTTGAAGGGCAGGACCTGCTGACCATGTCGCCAAAGGCCCGCCGCGACCTGGCCGGACGACGTATCGCCATGGTGTTTCAGGAGCCGACGGCCTCGCTAAACCCGTTCTACCGCGTCGGCGAGCAGGTGGCCGAGGTGTTTCGGCTGCACACGGCCATGCCGAGGGCGGACGTCCGCGAACATGTGCTGGACCTGTTCTCCGAAGTTCTGCTCCCGGAACCGGAGGTGATCTATCATCGCTATCCGCATCAGCTTTCCGGCGGCCAGTGCCAGCGTGTAATGATCGCGATGGCACTGGCGCTGGAACCGGCGGTTTTGATTGCCGACGAACCCACGACGGCATTGGACGTGACGACGCAGGCGCAGATACTGGATCTGATCAGGGGGCTGCGTGCCCGTCACGGTACAGCGGTCGTGTTCATCACCCACGATTTCGGCGTCGTCGAGGAAATCGCCGACCGGGTTGCGGTGATGCAATCTGGAAAACTCTTGGAAGAGGGGCCCCGGGAGCGGATCATGGAAGCACCCGCGCATCCCTATACCCGCGCGCTGCTTGCGGCGGTTCCAAGGTTGGCTCCCCGCGCTGTTCAACCAAACGGAAATCCACCCTTTCTCGTAGCCGAGCATCTGCAAAAGCGCTGGCCTGAACGCGAAATCCCTGCGCTCGACAATGTATCCCTGGCCATACGACCAGGCGAAACAATCGGGCTTGTGGGCGAATCCGGCTCGGGCAAGTCCACACTCGCTCGCGCGATCATCCGTCTCGGCACGGTCGATGGCGGAACCATAAGGCTGAATGGCGAAGACCTCCTGTCCAAGAGTGGCGCCCCACTGCGCACCCTTCGCCGGCATATTCAGATGGTCTTTCAGGATCCATACTCCGCGCTCGACCCCCGTCAGAAAATCGGCTCTGCGTTGACCGAAGGGCCGATGGCCTGCGGTGTTCCCCGGTTGGAAGCTGAAGAGCGGGTACGCGACCTCATTTCGGCGGTGGGATTGCAGCCTTCAGCACTCGATCGCTTCCCGCACGAGTTTTCCGGCGGTCAGCGTCAGCGCATCTGCATCGCGCGGGCGCTTGCGCTGCGCCCGGACCTGCTCATCGCTGACGAGGCGCTTTCCGCACTCGATGTGACGATGCAGGCGCAGGTGCTCGAACTCCTGGGCGAGATGCAGGAGCGGTTCGGATTTGCGATGCTGTTCATCACCCATGATCTGCGCATAGCCAGTTCGCTATGCGACCGGATCTGCGTCATGCAGAGGGGTCGCATCATCGAAGAAGCGGAGCCGCGAACGTTGTTCGCACATTCCCGGCATCCATACACGCAGGCGCTTTTACAGGCGATCCCGGGCGGCAGCGTGTAGGCGGCGAGAGGCCGGTCGACGCCCCCCCGAGGCTGGAGCTTTCCAACCATCTTCCTGACCGGCTCCAATTCGGGGCGCTGTTTCCTGGCTTTTTCGTCATGTCGGAAAGCCTGACAGCTCACCTGCGGTGCAGCGGCAAACGTGAACCGACGGAATAGGGCCATCCCGCCCGAAGACTCGGCTATTGGGCCAGTCTCTTTCCCAGCGTGCCGCATTTTCGTGGCATTGTGCCAGACACTACAGCGTCCTTCATGCGTCCAGAAGGACGCATGAAGGACGCTGTATCTCTTTGCCAGTCCGCATAATGCTCTATATGCCACAGGCCTGAATTCAAAAGGAACACGAAAAAATGCCCGCACTTCCCGTCGTCGGCGTCATCGCCTGCAGGCGCTCCGTGGAAGGAGAGGACGCCCAGATCGTCAAGGAACGCTATCTGAATGCAGTCCGCCAGAACGCCGATGCGCTGCCTCTCATTGTGCCGAACAATCTTGATGCAGACGATGTGATCAACCTCCTGCCGCGGATGGATGCACTGCTTTTGACAGGCAGCAATTCCAACATAGCCCCCTCGCGCTACGGCTCCACGGAAGCGCAGCGCGGAATGCTCGACGCGACACGTGACAGCGCTACCGCCCGGCTCATTGAGGCAGCGGTCGAACGCGGGACGCCGCTCTTCGGAATCTGCCGCGGCCTTCAGGAGATCAATGTCGCATTCGGCGGATCGCTCGCCGATGAACGCGACATCGGCACACAGGAATTCTCCCATCACGCTCCCGACGACGCTTCTCTCGAGGCCATGTTTGCCCACGCGCACGGCGCGACAGTCGTGCCGGGTGCCGCTTTCGAAAAGGTGTTGGGCGTGTCAGGTCCGATCGCGGTCAACAGCGTCCACTACCAGCGGATCGACCGGCTGGGTCACGGGCTTGCCGCCACGGTTCACGCCGATGACGGGGTGATCGAAGCGGTCGCAGCCTCGGGAACAAGGGCTCCGGTTTTTGCCGTGCAGTGGCATCCGGAATGGCCGGTGAACCAGCATCCGCACGACATCGCCTTCTGGCGCTACCTTGGGGAGCAGGCACGCCTTGCGGCGAAATCAAACGGAGCATGACGAAACAGAACCCAGGGCAATAGAATTTTTTTATACGCAGAATTCCGCATTGCGATTGGACACAACCCACTACTTGCCCTGAAATAACGGCTTCTTTAACGGGTTTAGGTTCATGACTGACAAGAATATCTATCTGAAATTCGTCGAAGCGGACGTAAAAGGCATCATTTCTCTTTATTGGGATACCGCACCAAAAACCTGTGAAGCGATCTGGGGCGCCCTGGAGAAGCCGATTCAGGTTCCCGCCAGCCATGCCATCTTCTCTGGCCCGGAGATCATGATGGGTCTGCCGGAAGAGGCCCGCAACTTCGATCCCACGAGCCTGCCGCCGGAAAACCAGACGGTTCTCCCGCAGCCTGGTGATATGCTCTGGTTCTACCAGCCGAAGAACTTCTTCAAGATCGACCCCGACGAGTTCTGGGAGATCGGTATGTTCTACGGCGAGGGCGGTCGCACATTCGGCCCCACGGGCTGGATTTCCTGCACCTACTTCGGAAACATGTCCGAAGGGCTCGACGCAATCGCCGAGCAGTGCCGCCTGATCCGCAGGGAAGGCATCAAGACGGTCGAGATCGGCCGCAACGTTTGACGATCCGGCGGCCCACCCGCCTCGGTGCGGGCCGCCCAACCTCCAGATATCAAATATAAAGAAAGCAAGGGAACAGCCATGATGACGATTTCGAAATTCACCGTTGCCGGCGTTAGCGCACTGATGGCCGGCACCGCACTTGCACAGGCCGAAACGATCACGATCAACTCTTTCGGCGGCGCTTATGAAGAAGCGCACCGCGAGTGCATTCTGACGCCATTCGAGGAGAAGACCGGCGCTGAAGTGCGAGTTGTCACTGCGTACTCCGCTGATGCGTTCGCCCAGTTGCGTGCTCAGAAAGATGCGCCGCAGTTCGATGTCATCCATTTTTCCGGCGGCCAGGAAATCGTGGCGGCACAGGAAGGTCTCCTCTCGCCGATCGACGAAGCCAAACTGTCCAATGCCGGCGATGTTTATGATTTTGCCCGGGCCAACCTCGCCAAAGGCGAAGGCCCCGCCTATTCGATTGCCGCGATCGGTCTCCTCTACAACAATGAAGCGGCCGACCCAAAGCCCACCGCCTGGAAGGACCTCGCCAACGAGGCCTATGCCGATCACATCGTCCTGACCGACATTTCCAACGGCTATGGCATGCTCGGCTTCCTGATGATCAATCAGGTCAACGGTGGCGATCTCGACAACATCCAGCCGGGCCTTGATGCGGTCAGCAAACTTCTCGACAACGGCGCCATCGTTGTTTCCACCTCACCGGAGATCCAGCAGGAATTCGCGCAGAACGATGCATGGATTGCCGCCTACGCGTCCGACTATGCCTACACGCTGCGAAAGGCCGGTCTGCCGACGGCTTTCACCCAGGGCGCTGAAGGAACACCGGCCAGCCTCATCACGGCCAATCTCGTGGCCGGCAGGCCGAACCAGGATCTCGCTCTCCAGCTAATCGACATGTCGATCTCGCCTGAGGCGCAGGCCTGCTTCGCAGAGAAGCTTCGCTACTCGCCCACCAATGCGAAGACCGAACTCACCGGCGAAGTGGCCGCCGACGTGGCCTATGGTGAGGAAGGGGTGAAAGGCCTCATCCGCTTCGACCCGGTCAAGATCGAGGCCAACCGCTCGGCCTGGGTCGATGCGTGGAACCGCACCATCGCCCGATAGGTCCAGACCTGATTGCGGCATCGCGAGTGATTTGCGATGCCGCGCCCTGCGCGTGCGCCTGCGCGCAGTCGCCCGTTCCGGGGCAATGCAAGCTTAAAATGAGACGACACAAGGATCGCCATGACAGACCGCGCGGAAAACTCGCTTCTGATCCTGCCGGGCCTCCTGCTTCTGGTGCTCGCCTTCTTCGTGCCGATTGCACAGATGCTGATGCTGTCTGTCTCGGGCGAGAACGGGCTGACGCTGGCCCATTTCACGCGCTTCCTGAGCGATCCCTATTATCTCAATGTGCTTTGGCGCACCGTGCGTCTGTCGGCGATCATTACGCTCATCTGCGCGCTGATCGGTTTCCCGATGGCCTATATCATGGCCCATGTCACTCCGCGTCTGAGGCTCTGGCTGGTCATCATGGTGATCCTGCCGCTGATGACCTCCGTGGTCGTGCGCACCTTCGGCTGGATGGTGCTTCTGAGCCGCAGCGGCCTCGTGCCCGAGGTCCTGCGTGATCTCGGCCTCGTCGGGCGCAATTTCAGCCTGATGCAGACCGAGACCGCCATCGTCATTGGCATGGTGCAGGTGCTTCTGCCCTTCATGACCCTGTCGATCCTTGGCGTCATCACCCGCATCGACAGCCGGCTCGAAGAGGCGGCAAGGACCATGGGCTGCTCCTTCCTGCAGACCCTGCGCACGGTCGTGCTGCCGTTGTCCGTGCCGGGCATCGTCGCCGGCTCGCTGCTGGTCTTCACGCTCTCGGCAAGTTCGTTCGTCACGCCGAACCTTCTGGGCGGCGCCCGCATTCAGGTTCTTGCCGCGTCCATCTACCGTTCGGTCACGCAGACGCTCGACTGGCCCTTCGCCGCAGCCCAGGCTGTCATCCTGTTCCTGGGCATCATCGTTCTCCTGATGCCCTATGCCAGACTTTCGGGGCGCTCCAATGGTTAGAGCCGTTTCCACTCCGCTGCGCATCGGCGCTGTCGCCTTCGTCGTCCTGACGGGCATCTTCCTCCTCGCGCCGCTGGTCGTGATCGTCGGCGTGTCCGTTTCGGAAAGCCAGTTCATCTCGTTCCCGCCAACGGGCTTCTCGCTGCGCTGGTACGAGGCGGTTCTGTCGTCCGACGCCTATCTCAATGCGGCCTGGATCAGCATCCAGGTGGCGCTTCTGGTCACCGTCACCTCCTGTTTCGTCGGCGGTGCGGCGGCCATCGCGCTCCACCGGCGCAAGCTGCCCTTCTCGGGCCTGCTTTCGACGCTGTTCCTGTCGCCGCTGGTTCTGCCCACCATCATCTACGCCATCGGCATGCTGATGCTGTGGAGCGCAATCTTCGGGCCGGTCTCCGTGCTCACCCTGTGGGTCAGCCACACGATCATCACCACACCCTATGTCATCCGCACCACGCTGGCGGTCCTTTCGGAATCTGACCCCTTCCTTGAGGAAGCGGCGCAGACCATGGGCGCGAGCCGCTTTCAGCGGCTGCGGCTGGTGGTTCTTCCGCAGTGCCTTCCCGGCCTTGCGGCGGGCACCTTCTTCGCCTTCAACATCTCCTTCGATGAGGCCGTTCTGGCGCTGTTCCTGCGTAAGCCCGGCATGACCACGCTGCCCGTGCAGATCTACGGCCAGCTCGAATTCAGCCCCGACCCGTCGGTGGCTGCCGTTTCCTCCATCATGATCGGCCTGACCGTCCTTCTGATCTTCGTGATCGACCGGATGCTTGGCCTGCACCGTTTCGCGAGCACCTGATCCATGGCTGAAGTCCGTCTCAACGCCATCAAGAAAGCCTTCGGTCCCGTCGAGGTTCTTCACGGCATCTCCATCGATATTGCATCCGGCGAGTTCGTCAGCCTTCTGGGCTCCTCCGGCTGCGGCAAGACCACGCTTCTGCGCATCGTTGCGGGTCTCGAAAGCGTTACCTCCGGCTCCGTCGAGATCGGCGGGCGCAACGTCACCGACCTGCCGCCCGAGAAGCGCGACATTGCGATGATGTTTCAGTCCTATGCGCTTCTGCCGCATCTGAGCGTTGCCGAGAATGTCCGCTTCCCGCTGCGCATGCGCCGCATCGGCACGCTCGACGAGCAGCGCGACAAGGTGCGCGACGCGCTGGAGACCGTGCAGCTCGGCCATCTGGCCGACCGCCGGCCCAACCAGCTTTCCGGCGGCCAGCAGCAGCGCGTGGCGCTTGCCCGCGCCATCGTTTCGCGCCCGCAGATCCTGCTTCTCGACGAGCCGCTGTCCAACCTCGACGCGCGGCTTCGCGAAGACATGCAGGTCGAGCTCATCGAGATCCACAAGCGTCTTGGCCTCACCACCCTGTTCGTCACGCACGATCAGGAAGAGGCGCTCAGCCTGTCGGACCGCATCATTCTTCTGAACAAGGGCAAGATCGAACAGGAGGGGGCTCCCCGCGAGATCTACGCCCAACCTGCCACCGGTTACGCTTCGAGCTTCCTTGGTGCGGCCAACCTCGTGTCGGCCAACATAACCGAAGAAGCTGGCGGGCCGGTGGCAACACTTGCCGACGGTCAGACCCTGCCGGTCGGCAAGGACGAGACGCGCCGTGGCCCGGCCGTCGTCGCACTGCGCCAGGAAGATGTGGTCATCAAGCCGAAGGGCGAGGGCGCCATCGAGGGCAAGGTGCGCACCCGCGTCTATCTCGGCGCGCGCAATCGCTACGTGATCCAGATCGGCAAGGAAGAAATCCGCGTTCTGGCCCCGCACGATCTCGATTTCGAGCGTGGCGAGACGGTTGGCCTGGCCATTGATCCGGCGCGACTGCGCGTTCTGTCCGAAGGGGAATAGCGGCTTCGGCCGCATTCTGCCGGACGCATTCACATACAGTTTTGAAAACCGATCGCCCTTGAGCGAATGGAGACACGCATGAGCAGCCTTGAAACACGTCTTTTCATCGATGGTGAGTTCGTCGCCGGTGAGGGCGCGGAGGAAACCGCATTCGATCCCGCACGCGGGACCGAGCTCGCCCGTGTCGCCTCGGCCAGCGAAGGCCAGATCGACACCGCCGTGCAGTCCGCCTACCGTGCTTTCCAGCGCTGGCGCCGCACGACGCCGAAGGAACGCAGCCGCATGCTGTGGGCCGTCGCCGACAAGATCGAGGAAAACGCAGCCCGTCTCGCCGAGGTCGAATCGCTGAACGCCGGCAAGCCGCGCCGCTTCGTCGAAGCCGGTGAACTTGCCAATGTGGCGGACGTCTTCCGCTTCTACGCGACCGCCGTGCGCAACATGCCGGGCGTCGCCGCTGACGGCTACCGCTCCCACACCATGACGAGCATGCTGCGCCGCGATCCGCTCGGCGTTATCGCGTCCATCGCGCCGTGGAACTATCCGCTGCTCATGGCCGCGTGGAAGCTTGCCCCGGCCATCGGCGCGGGCAACACCGTGGTCATCAAACCGTCGGAAAACACGCCGCTCAGCCTTCTGCGTCTGGCCGCGATCCTCAACGAGGTTCTGCCTGCCGGTGTCGTCAATGTCATCTGCGGCAACGGCCCGGATGTCGGCCAGCCGCTCATCACCCATCCGCTCGTGCGCATGATCTCGCTGACCGGCGATGTGCGCACCGGCCGCGCCATTCTCAAGGCTGCTGCCGGAGAGCAGATCAAGCGCACCCATCTCGAGCTTGGCGGCAAGGCCCCGGTCATCGTGATGAAGGACGCCGATCTGGACAGTGTTGTCGACACGATGCGCGAGGCCAGCTTCTACAATGCCGGTCAGGACTGCACCGCAGCCTGCCGCGTCTTCGCCGACAAGGCGATTGCCGATGAACTGACGGACAAGCTCTCCGCCATGATCGGCAGCCTCGTTTACGGCGCGCCGGAGCGTGAGGATGTGGAGTTCGGCCCGCTGATCAGCGCCGCCCAGCAGGAGCGCGTTGCCGGCTTCGTCGAGCGCGCCCGCGCATCGGGTGCGGACATCGTCGCTGGCGGCAACAGGCCGGATGGTGCCGGATTCTTCCACGAGCCGACACTGGTGCGTGCGCCCATCGGCGCCGAGATCGTCCAGAAAGAGGTGTTCGGCCCCGTCGTCACGCTCACCGAGTTCGATGAACCCGACACGGCGCTCAGCTGGGCGAACGCTTCGGAATACGGCCTTGCTTCGTCGGTCTGGTCGCGCGACACCAGCGCCGCGCTGCGTCTTGCCAACGATCTCGAATACGGCGTCACTTGGGTCAACACCCATGGCGTCTTTGCCACCGAGATGCCGCATGGCGGCATGAAGAACTCCGGCTACGGTTCGGATCTCTCCATGCAGTCGCTGCTCGAATACACGCAGGCCCGCCACATCATGGTGGCCTGAGTCACAACGGCACGAACATGAAAAAAGCCCGGCAGTGATGCCGGGCTTTTTTGTGTTTCCTGTTGGGATCAGTCTATCCAGGCCATGTCGGGTTCCACGCTGGCGCAGAACCGCGCGGCGCTTATGCGCGCCTGGCTGATGACCTTGCGGATGAAGTCCTGATGGGTCGAGGCCTGATAGCTGGCCACGATGTGCATGGGCGGAAAGCGCTTCGACACCTGCACCTGATGCAGGAGCCCCATGCTCAACTCACGCCTGATGGTCACGGCGGGGATCGCGCCCACGCCGAACCCGTCAATGATCAGGTTGATGATCGCATAGAGCGAGTTGCAGCTTGTCAGCTTCGAGGCGAGCGCCTGCTCGTCGTGAAAATAGGGCGCGATCATCTGGTAGGGCGGCGAATTCTTCGGAAAGCTGATGATCGGCAGGCTCGCCAGTTCCGCCACGCTGTAGGTTCTGTCCGGGTCGATGAGCTTGGGCGATCCCGCCCACACCATCTGCAGCACGCAGGAGGTGAAACTGCGGAAACCGTCGTCCAGCACCGGGTGCAGCGAGAAGATCACATCGAACTCGCCCCTGCTCATGCCCTGAACGAGATGTTTCGTACCGTCGACCGTCAGCTCGATCTTCAGGTTCGGAAAGCTCCGGTGCAGCGAGTCGATCAGATGCGGCATCCAGGTGGATGACACGGAATCGATTGCCCCGATCCGCAGCGGCTCCAGCGCCGGCACGGCGTCGCCCTGAAGCGTGCCGCGCAACCGGTCGATATCGCCAAGGATCGCCTCAAAACTCTGCAGCACGCGCTCGCCATCGGCGGTCAGCGCAAAGCTGCCATCGCCGCGGTTGATCAGCCGGCTTTCCAGTTCGGCCTCAATGGCCGCAAGCCGGCTCGAAATCGCCGGCTGTGTCGTGTTCAGCTCTTCCGCGGTTCGGCCAAAATGGCGGTTGCGGGCGAGTGCCACGAATGTCTTGATATCAAGAATGCGCATGCGGCCATTCTATAAACGGCTTCGGCAGCGACCGCATCCGCAATCATCGCGCCGCTGCCAAACTTGCTGATCCATGGATGCGATTTTGCACAAAGCGCTCGCCGGATTGGCGCCGGAGTGACGACTTTTTTCTTCAGTGTTTCCCAGGCCGGTCTCGGATATCGGAGTGTTTTTCCGTCAGGGGGAGCCGGTTCGCGGTGTCCCCACACGATGCGCTGCATAGGGCAGTATCGCGACGATGAGGCATACCCTCAACACGTGATGCGCGGCGACCATTGCGGGATCGATCATGAGCGCCAGCGCGACGACGCCGAGTTCCGGCGCGCCGCCGGGCAGATAGGCAAGGAACAGCGGAGCCACATCGCCACCGGCGAAGGGAGCGACGATGAAGGCCGCCGCGAGAGAGCCGGCGGCCAGAACCACCCCCACCAGCGCCGCCAGCCAGCCATCGCGGACGATCTGGCGCAGGGTATAGCTGGCAAACCGCGCGCCGACACCGGACCCGATGACGATCTGCGCAAGGATGGAAAGAGGCGCGGGCACGTGGACCGTGACCAGACCGGTCGCGTGAAGAACCGCAGAACTCAAAAGCGGCAGGAGAAGCATGACCGAGGGAAAGCGGATGCGCGTAGCAGCGTGCCAGCTGGCGATGGCGACGAGTGCGAGCTTGCCGTGTTCGGTGAGGTCGAACGCTTCGGGGGCTGAGAAGGCCGTACGGTTTGCGGCGGAGAGGTCGATGCCGGCTATCCACTGGATGAGGAGCGGGGCGGATATGAGCAACACCACCAGACGCGCCGTGTGGCAGAGGACCACACGGTTCGTCTCGGTTTCGTATTGCTCTGCCAGCATCGTAACCACGGAGAGACCGCCGGGCATCGCCGCAAAAAGAGCTGTCTCGCGGTTCATGTCTCCCCAGCGCCGGAAAACCATATAGGCAAAAAGGCCGAAGCAGAGCGACAGAAGCGCCATTGCAAGGAGGCTGACAGCCCATGTTCCGGCCCGGGCGATCACGTCGGGTGTGAACCCGGTGCCGAGCATTGTGCCGATGGCAACCATCGCATAGCTGCGCCATGTCGCAGGCAGCTCCGGGCGAAATGGTGAGAGCTGTGTGATTAGCGCCGAGGCCGCAACGCTGCCGAGGACCCATGGCAGTGGGAGATTGAGCAGGAAGAATGACAGACCGCCCGCGGCACCGACACCGATGGTTACAGCGCCGCGGGTGACGGCTGAAGCCAGCATGGTCAATTTCCGACCTGCTGAACCTTGCGCTGACGCAGTGTTTTAAGAAGCGGCGCGCCAACCAGCACGATCACCATGAACATGAAAAGACCAAGCGCCATGGGCCGTTCGAGCAGATAGTTCAGCGGTTGGCCGTTGGAGATCTGCAGCGTGCGCACCAGCTCGCCTTCCATCATGCGGCCGAGGAGCAGGCCGATGACGGTGGCGGCGACCGGATAGTCGTTGCGCCGCATGAGCCAGCCAAGAGCGGCGAATGCGGCAACGGTCAGCGGGCCCGCAATCGTGCCCGTGATGCCGTATCCGCCCCAGGCGCACATGGCCAGAACGCTGGGCACGAGATAGGCAAGCGGCACCCGCACCACCATGCCCAGAACCCGAAGCATCATGAGGCCGATCACGGCCAGAAGCACGACCTGCCCCAGATTGCCCAGAATGATCGAGTAGACCACATCGGTCTGATTGCGGATGAAGGAGGGGCCGCCGATGATGTTGTGAAAGGAGAAGGCTGCGAGAAGAACGGCCGTTGCAGCGCCACCGGGAATGCCGAGCGCCAGAAGCGCGGTCATGGAGCCACCCTCGGAGCTGCTGTTGGCGGATTCTGCCGCGATAACGCCCTCCGGCGCACCCTTGCCGAAGGTTTCTGGCGTTCGGGACGTTCTCTTGGCTTCTCCGTAAGACACCAGATTGGCGACCGACGAGCCGACCCCGGGGATTGCCCCGATCACCGCGCCGATAAGGCTGCCGCGGATCAGGACGCCCGGATAGCGGAAGGTTTCGCCCGCGCCGCGCAATATGCGGCCAAACGAAATGTCGCGCTGCGCTTCGTCCTGCACGAGATAGGAGCTGCCCCTTAGCCGCAAAAGCTCCGATGCGGCGAAGATGCCGATCATGGCCGGGACAACGGGAATGCCGTCGAGCAAATGCGGGTTGCCGACGGTGGTGCGCATGACGCCTGTGGTCGACATGCCGATCTGGCTGAGCATCAGTCCGAAAAAGCCTGCAAGCAGACCCTTCGAAAGGCTGCCGTCGTTGAGTGTTGCAATCAGGGTCAGGCCCCAGAGCACCACCACGACCATCTCCATGGGACCGATTTTCAGCACAAGCGTGGCCAGAGGATTGATGAGCAGCAGCAGGAGAATATAGCCGACGAACGCACCGATAACCGACGCGGCAAGCCCCAGGCCCAGCGCCTCGTTGTGCTTTCCCTGTCTCGCCATGGGGTAGCCATCGAAGGCGGTGGCGATGGAGGAGGAAGAGCCTGGGATGTTCATCAGGATCGCGGTCACCCCGCCGCCATAGGCGCCGCCGGTGAAGATTGCGGTAAGAAACAGCATGGCCTGCAGAAAATCCATGCCGAATGTGACCGGCAGGAAAACGGCCATGGCCATCGAGATCTGAAGGCCGGGGATCGAACCGAAAATCAGGCCGATCAGCAGGCCGGGAATGACCCAAAGCCAGGGCTCGATGCTGGTGAAGAGCAGGCCGAAGGCCTGTGAAAGGGCGACTTGGTCGATCATTTCAGAGCACCAGCGTCAGCATCGGGTATGGGAAAAGTGAGCCGAACCCCTTGACCAGAAGCACGGTGAAGAGCGCTGCATAAAGGGGTGGTTGCCAAAGACCGCGCCCGCCGCTCATCACCACGCCGGCCCAGACAAAGACGAAGGTCGCGACATCGAAGCCGATATGGGTAAGCGCGAAACAGAAGGCGGCAAAGCCGGCGAGCAAAAGCAGGTCGCCCCAGACGCCGGTTTTTGCGCTTTCGTCCATCGGCTTGCGGATTGTGTCGGCAATGACGAGCAGCACGAGGATGCCGAGCACGGCTGCGACCGGAACAGCCACCACCAGATTGTTGAGGGAAGAGGAGGCGGAGACGGCACTCCAGAGTATGAAGCCTGATATGGCAAACACGATGCCGAGCAGAGCGGCATGCGTGGCCGGGAATCTCGTGGTCATGTCCGTCCCTCACTTGTGCAGGATCGAAAGAAAGCGGGAGCTGCGCCCCCGCCTTATCGTCACTATTCTTCGGTGTCGAAGCGTTTCAGAACATCAAAATTGGAGTTGATGATCTCGGTCGTGCGCTCCGGCCCCAGCCATTCCGCGCCGATCTTCTGCTCCTTGAGGCTTTTCACAAACGCCTCGTCTTCGAGAACGGCCTTATAGGCATCGACCATCTTCTGGAAAGCCTCGGGATGGTTCTTCTTGAACTCCGCATGCGCCGCCAGCCCGCGCATGGAGCCGGCAAGAACGGGGACGGCTTCGAGGCCGTTCTTTTCAAGAGCCTGGTTGAGCGTTGGGGCATCCCAGTCTTCGCTCGGCTCATCAGCGGCCAGCGCAAGCGGGCGCACATATTCGGCGATGGAGAGCGTGCCATCTGCTGCCAGAACGGTCATGTCGACCTGCCCGCCGGCCACGGCCGTGCGTGCCTTGCCACCGGACTGATAGGTCACGATGTTGACGGCGCTCTTGTCGACGCCGAAGGCTTCAAGCGCGAGTTCCAGGTTGATGGCGCCGGTCGAGCCGGGCACGACCGAAACCTTCAGCTTGCCGGGCTCGGCCTTAGCTGCATCCATGAACTCGGCGAGCGTCTTGTAGGGCGTCTCTGCATTGACCGCGAAGAGATCGTGATCGTTCCACTGACCGTTTATGAAGGCAAAGTCGTCGAGCGTGTAATCCGCATCGAAGCGGAGGATCGCATTGGAAATATAGGGGTGGATCGAGGTGGCGAGGAAGTAGCTGCCGTCTTTCGGCATCTGGGAGAAATAGGTGTGACCGACATGGCCGCCGCCGCCTTCCTGATTGATCACGGAAATCGGTGTTTCAAGCTCGTCCTGAAGGCGTTGTGCGAGCGCACGTGCCGTGCGGTCGGCAGAGCCGCCCGGTCCCAGTGCAACGACGAATGTGATCTTGCGTGGTGGCCAGCTCTCTTCGGCTTTGGCGGTGGCCGGCTGCAAGGCAGCGGCCATCGACATGCCGAGTGCGGCTGCGGCGATTGCGAGTTTTCTCATGGTCAGACTGTCCTCCCTGACGTTGTGCTGAAAAATTGTAGCTCAATCTTTGGCGATGACCAGTTATCGCTCTGAGGCTCTGTATGTCAAGAGAACAGGAAACATTGACATATCGATGTTTTTTAAGGATTTTATGGAAAGTGGTTTTGTTTCCCGCTTTGATTGCCCGCTTGAGGGAGGAAAAATTGTCAACAATATTGGATAAATCTCGTGGGCTTGCCGCCGAGCGACTGGCTGATGTGCTGCGGGGAGACATTCTTGCTGGCCGTCTTCCTTCAGGGGCGCGGTTGGGCGAGGTGGCACTGGCCGAGCGGTTTGAAGTCAGCCGGGGGCCTGTGCGCGCGGCCCTGAATCTGCTCAGCGAAGCCGGTATTGTGACAATTGTCCCTAACAGCGGCGCGCGTGTGCGCGAAATGGGGCGTGCGGATGCGCGCGTACTTTACGAGGTGCGCGCAGCGCTTGAAGCCGAAGCCGCCATGCTCGCCGCCTCTAAAGCCGGGCGGGAAACGGCGGCCCTGTTTGGCGATCTTCTGGACCAGCATGCCGGTGAGATCGCAGCGCACCCTGAAGGGGCCTATCTGCAGGGGGCCGGGGACCGCGACTTCCACATGGTGATCGCTCGAATGGCCGGCAACCCGCTTATCCTGCGCTATCTGGCGCGCGAGCTTTACCCGCAGCTTTCGCTCCTGCGCGTGAAGCACCGCAATGTGACCGGACGCGGAACGAAAGCGCTGAACGAGCACAAACGCATAGCAGCGGCGATCGCCGACGGAGATGCGGAAATCGCCGGACTTCTCATGCGTCGTCATATCCGCAACAGCTGGACTGCGCTCGAGGCGCAGCTTTCCGAGACCGCAGGGGAGGTGGAATGAGCCAGAAGCGCATCCCTGCAGCCTTCATCCGCGGGGGAACCTCCAAGGCAGTGGTGCTCAAACGCGCGGACCTGCCAGAAGACGAAGCTGCATGGCCGCAGCTTTTTGCCCGGCTGATGGGCAGTCCCGATCCCGGCAAACGGCAGCTTGACGGCATGGGCGGGGGGATTTCCTCCCTGAGCAAGGTGTGTATTGTCGGTCCTGCGACCCGCGATGACGCCGATATCGACTATACCTTTGCCCAGATTGGCGTGGACAATGACAGGGTCGACTTCAGCGGCAATTGCGGCAATATGAGCTCTGCCATGGGGCCCTTTGCCTATGATGAAGGGCTGGTCGAGGGGCCGCGCGATGGCGAAGCCGTCGTGCGCATCCACAACACGAATTCGGGCAAGGTGATCGTTGCCCGCTTCGCTGTATCCGAAGGCCATGCGGTGGTGGCGGGCGACACGGCGATTCCCGGTGTGCATGGCACCGGCGCACCGGTCGTGCTGGACTTTCTCGATCCTTCCGACACATTCGGCCGGGGCACGCTTCCGGGCGGCAGCGCACGCCGCGAACTGACGCTGGCCGATGGCCGCAGGGTTCGCGTGACGATGATCGATGCAGCCGTACCCTCGGTGTTCGTGGCGGCCGGGGATGTCGCTGGCGACACGCGCAGCCACCCCGGCGCGATCGACGAGGATACTACGCTGATGGATCGCCTTGAAGACATCCGCCGGCAGGCTTCCGTGATGATGGGGTTGAGCCCTGATCTCCAGGCTGCGGAGCGGCGCATCGCCACACCGAAAGTCGCCATGGTGGGGCCCGCTGCCGAATACAGGGATATCGCGGGCATCACGCACTCGACTGAAACACAGGATCTGCAGATCCGCATGATTTCCGCAGGGCAGGCGCATCGTGCGGTCCCGGTCACCGGCGCGCTGGCGCTTGCATGCGCTGCGGTGGTGGAGGGTTCGGTCGTGAGCGCCTGTCTCTCGCAGGGAGCAGATCCGCTGAATCTGCGCATCGCTACGCCGAGCGGCATCGTCACGGTGGGCGCGACGCGCGATGCTGAAAGCGGCGTGATCAGCGCCGCACGCATCGTTCGCACCCAGCGCCGTCTGATGGACGGGCATGTCTACATACCCTGACCGGAACCAAACCCTCGCCTAACAGGACTGAAGAAAGAGACACGTTTCATGCTGAACCACGAAATCAACCGCGCCTTCAAGCAGCGTATTCTGAAGGGCGGCCCCGTACTCATGCCCGGCGCGGCCAATGCGCTTGCGGCGCGGGTCATCGAAGACCAGGGGTTCGAGGCGATTTACCTGTCGGGCGCAGGCCTTACAAACACCTATCTCGGCATGCCGGACATGGGTTTCGTCGGGCTGAACGAGATTGCGCAGCACACCTCCACCATTCGTGACGCGACCGAACTTCCCATCGTGGTGGATGCCGATAACGGTTTTGGCAATGCACTCAATGTGCGCCACACCATTCGCACTCTGGAGCGGGCAGGCGCGAGTGCCGTGCAGCTCGAAGACCAGAAGACACCCAAGCGCTGCGGGCACTTTTCGGGCAAGGAAGTGGTGCCGCTGGATGAGGCCCGTTCGCGCATTCGCGCAGCGGTCGACGCCCGCCAGGATGAGAACACGCTCATCGTTGCGCGCACCGATGCCCGCGCCACGGACGGGTACGATGAAGCGCTGGAGCGTGCCGCCGCCTTCATCGAGGACGGCGCCGACATCACTTTCGTTGAAGCGCCGCAGTCAAAAGAAGAGATGCGCGGCATTCCGGCAGCTCTCAAAGGCACGCCGCAGCTCGTGAATCTGGTCGTCGGCGGCAAGACGCCGATCCTCGATCTTGATGAGCTGGGCGACATGGGCTTCTCGCTTGTGCTTTACGCCAATGTCGCCCTGCAATCCGCCGTTTACGGCATGCAGATGGCACTGGGCCAGCTCCGGGAAACGGGCCGAATGGACGAGGGCGGTCCAGTGGCAAGCTTCGTTGAACGTCAGAGAATGGTCCGCAAGGATCTGTTCGACGAGCTCGAAAAGCGCTACGCGATCTAGAGTGGTTTTCAATCCCCGCACAACGACCTGACGGGACAGTGGATGCGACGGGCGGACATGAAGTCCGCCCGATTTAGTCGCGTGTCTGCTGCCCGGCATTCAGCCCCGGCTGCATCGCTGCTTCCCAGTCTGCCAGGAATGCTTTCTTCTTGAGACGGTCCAGGTAAGTCAGAAGCCCGATACCCAGACGTATGGGCAGGGCAGAACGCCCTTCAGTGGCCATCTCGGGAGATGGGTTCTCCTGATCTGATGCGCTAAAATGCAGTGGCAAAAGGGACGAGTGCCGGGCGATGATAGATTGTCCCGCCGGCGAGAGCAGAAAGTCGATGAAGGCGGCTGCGGGGGCCTTGTTGGGCGCTGTTTTGGGAATGAGCGCCGTGCGGGTCATGAGGTGCGTGCAGTCGTCCAGCAGATAGACGCCGACGCGCGGGTCGCTGTTTGCGCGGCAGTTCCCTTTGAGCAAATGCCGCGCGATTGTAGACCATGGCCGACGGGCTCAAAGGTGAATCCGTAGGGCTCGTCGCGCCATTGCGCCCAGGCGGGAACATTCCCGGCGTTGGCTGGTCTGAAAGCATGGGCCAGCCCGCTGTTGACGAGCTTGGCCTGCAAATCCATGGCGGAACTGATGACCACATCGGCTGGCGAATCTCCCCTGCGAATCTCCGGGTAGAGTTCGCTTGTGTTGAACTCGGTATATTCGACACGCACCCCCGGCGTGCTGACTTCAAACTGGCGAATAAGCTGCATGACGGCGCTAGTATTTCCTCTGCAACGTTCTGCTCGAACTCAACCTGCCGGGCGGACTACTCGAATCCTTGCTGAGAGACTCCAATGGATAGTGTGATTTCCGGACTGACGGCAGGCTTTTCTGTCGCCCTGCAACCCTTCTTTTTTTCTGGTTCTGGCGGGATGCTTTGCCGGCACGCTGATTGCTGCGCTGCCTGGCATCGGACCGATAAACGGCGTGGCGATCCTGTTGCCCATAGCGTATGGACTGGGCTTTCCGCCTGAAGCAGCCCTCATTCTCCTTGCCGGCATCTATTATGGAGCGGAATATGGGGGGCGCATCTCATCCATTCTGCTCGGGGCGCTGCTTCTCTTCAATGTCGCACCGGGACCGCTGATGTTCGAGCAGAGGCCGGAAATCGCCCGGGGGCTGATCGCATCGATGTATAACGGCAACCTGACCCTTCTGGTGATCAATCTTCCGCTTGCGGGGCTTTTTGCACGCATGCTCAGCATCCCGCAGCAATATCTGACGCCGCTGATTGCCGTCTTGGCATTCATCGACGTCTATTCCATGGTCAGCAATCCCACGATCTCTACATGATCACCCTGCTTGGGGTGTTCGGGTGGGGCCTGCGCAAGCTCGATTTTTCCCTTGCGCTAGTCATCCTCGGATTCGTGCTGGGTGACCTGTTTGAAAACAATCTCCGTCGCGCTCTCTCCATATCGGCCGGAGACTGGGGGGTCCTGCTGCGCTCCTGGAACAGCATCATTCTTTATCTGCTGGCGGCGGTGGTCGTCGTGCTGCCCATACGGGCAGCACGACGCAGAAAGCCAGCGTTGGTGAAGTGAACGGCAGGCAGCGTTGGGGCATGCCTTTGGACTGCGCTATATCTCCACCGTGTGTCCGGTACCCGCGACACCGCAGGTGTTGAGAAGCGAGGGGGATGGTACGATCTCTTCCTCACCGGCCGGCTGAAGCAGAAATGCCGTGGTCTGCGGCTCGCGATATGCATCGATCATCGCACGCGAAGCGCCTGTATAATGGGCGCGGAGAGCCCTGAAGCAGCCGCTATGTGTCACGACGACATGCGCCTGCCGTCGGTCGAGATGATCAAGCCATGCCTTGATCCGTGCGAAGAGCTCATCCTTGCTCTCGCCGCCGGGCACCCGATATCCCCAGGGGTCGGCGGCATGTGCATCGAACTCTCCCGGCCGCTCCGCCTTCACTTCGCTCAGAGTGTTTCCCTCCCACGCCCCATAGGCACGCTCGGCGATCTCGGGAGCCTCGACGAAGCGCTCGAAATCGACGCTCCAGCAATCCGCCAGAATGGAAGCCGTCTGCCGGGCGCGCCCGAGCGGACTAACCCAGAAGCGCGCATCAGGGGGCAGGGAGCGAAGATGTGCCTCGACTGCGGTGGCGACAGCAAGACATTGCCGCGTGCCGTTGAGTGTCAGGGGCGCGTCCATACGCCCCTGAAGCCGGCCATGCCGGTTCCACTGTGTCTCTCCGTGGCGAATGAGCAGGATCGGCGGGTAGAGGCCGGGCTCACGGCCCGGTACCTCACATACGTTGCCGGCGCGACCGGCCTCACGGGCAAGCATGTCGTCAGCCATGGATCAGAACACCCTCCTGGTGGCGCACATCGAGGCTGACCGCCTCACCGGCCTGCCGCCGCCCGCTGCCCCGGTTATGGACTTCGTCCACGAGCAGCGTCTGCCCCGAGACCTCGACGGCGTAGCGGATCATGCCGCCAAGGAACTCGGCGGATTGAACCGTGCCGCTGAGACCGGCATCCCCATTTTGCGCAAACGAAATGCTCTGTGGGCGCAGAACGAGCTTTCCCGCGCCGGCCCCTGCATCCGCCGCGCAGGGGATGGCGATGCCGGACGGCAGCACGAATGCGTTTCCGTCCGTTCGCTGTTCCACCATGCCCTCCAGCACATTGGCCGTGCCGAGGAACTTCGCCACAAAGGCGTTGGCCGGCGTGTCGTAGACATCATCGGGTCTGCCAACCTGCTGCACCACACCGTCAGCCATGACTGCAATGCGATCGCAGATCGTGTTGGCCTCCTCCTGATCGTGCGTGACGAAGATGGTCGTGATGCCGAGCCGCCTTTGCAGTTTCAGGAGGTCCTGCCGCATCTGGACCCGCAGGTTGGCATCCAGATTGGAAAGCGGTTCATCGAGCAGAAGCACCCGCGGCTCCACGACGATGGTGCGGGCCAGCGCCACGCGCTGCTGTTGGCCGCCCGAAAGCTGCGAGGGATAGCGCTCGGCATACTGGCTCATGCCGACCATCTCCAGCGCCGCCCTGACGCGTTGCTCCGTCTCCGCCTTCGGCACACGACGTTCATCGAGACCGAAGGCGACATTGCGCGCCACGCTCATATGTGGCCAAAGCGCATAGCTCTGGAACACCATGCCGACATTGCGCTTCCAGGGCGCCATGCCGACCACATCCTGTCCGCCAAGCAGGATTTCTCCCCTGGGCGTCGGGCCGAAGCCGGCGATGGCGCGAAGCAGTGTGGACTTTCCCGACCCCGAGGGGCCTAGGAATGCGAAGAACTCGCCGGGCTCGATCTTCAGATCGATCCCCTTGAGCACTTCGGTCGTACCGAAGGAGAGGGACACATTGCGAATGTCGATCTCGACAGGCTCCACCCCGCCGGATTTGACGTTTTGAGGTGGCTCGTGAGTGGTTACGGATTTCATGGGCATGTTCATCTCAATGTCCTCCCCCCTGATTGCCGGCCGTGGCCTGGTTATGGCGTGCGTTTTCGACCAGGCGATGCGACAGATAAGTCGCCAGCCCGACGATCACGACTGCCATGATGCCCAGCGCCGCGCCGGGGCCGCGGCCTGCCGCCGATTGCATGAAAAGATAAAGTCCGTAGGCCAGCGGCGCGTCTTTCTCGCTGGCCACCAGCATGATCGTGGCCGAAAGCTCCACCGCTGCGGTTGCGAAACTGGTCACGAAACCGGCCACCAGACCGCTCACCATGAGCGGCACGACGACACGCCGGACCGTGCGCAGTTTCGAAGCACCGAGGTTTTCGGCCGCTTCTTCGAGTGCGGGCGAAATCTGCTGAAGCGCAGCGGTGCATGAGCGCAGCGCGTAAGGCAGCCGCCTGACGGCAAGCGCGATCACGATGATGCCCCACCAGGTTGCCAGAGGCTGACCGGTGAGCGGCATCTCCACACCGTAATAGACACGCAGATACCCGATGCCCAGCACCACGCCGGGAACGGCGAGTGCGGAGACCGCCATATAGTCCAGCCATTTGCGCCCGATGATGTTCGTCCGCAGCACCAGATAGGCGATGGCGGTGCCGATGATGATGTCGATCAGGCCAGCAAGCCCGGCATAGATAAGCGTGTTCTGGATGAAGCCCCAGGCAGAAGTGAGGGCGGTCTCGTAGTGCTCTACAGTGAAGCCATCAGGCAGAACACCGAACGACCAGACCGTGCCGAAGGACAGAAGCAGAAGCCCCAGATGCGGCGCCAGAACCAGCGCAAGGATCAACAGAACGACGATGTAGCAGAGCACCGCCTCGCGCCGCGTCAAGTCGCGTTTGGAAAGTCCGCCACCGCCCTTCTGCGTGGTCGAATAATCCTTGCCGCGCATGCCGAGAAACGACACCCACATAGCGAAGATCGAAAATACGATCAGGATGCACGAGATCACGTAGCCCATCGGATCGGAGATGCCGACGGAGGAAATGCGCAGATAGGCCTGCGGCGCAAGCATGGTGTTGACGTTGAGCAGCAGCGGCGTGCCCAGATCGTCGAACACCTTCACGAAGACCAGCGAGGCACCAGCGATATAGCCGGGCATAGCCAGCGGAAACACGATGCGCCGGAACATGCGCACGCCGCTGGAGCCGAGCATCTGGGCCGCTTCCTCCATGGAGCGGTCGATGTTGCGCAGGCTGGCCGAAAGGTTGATCAGGATGAACGGGAAATAGTGCAGGCTCTGCACGAAGATCACACCGTTCAGCCCCTTCATGAAGGGGATCGTGACGCCGAAATAGTCGCGCAGGATGAGGTTCATGCTGCCATTCGCCCCGAACAGGAGCTGCATCGCCACTGCGCCAATGAAGGGCGGCATGATGAGCGGTACGAAGGCCAGCGTCTGGATGATGACGGAACCGGAAAAGTTGAAGCGTGTGGTGAAATAGGCAAGCGGCAGGGCGATGGCCGAGGCGATCACCACCGACATGCCCGCCACATAGACGGAATTGTAGAAAGACTGGCGAAACAGCGTGCTGGCGAAAAAGTCCTGAAAATTCACCAGTGTGAAACTGCCTGTGGCCGGGTCCTGAAACGCGACCTGAATGACTTTCAGCACCGGCACGACGAGAAACGCGCCGAGAAACAGAACGACAAGGCCAGCCGCCAGATAGGGTCCGACAGACACGTTGAGTGCCGGCCGCCGAAGGGCTGCAGTGGGCATGGAAATGCTCCGTTGGAACGGGAAGTCTTGAATGGCCGGCCCGCCGGGAACCGGCTTTATGGTGGGATGCTCAAGAAGAGCCCCCGGCGGGCCGTTCCTGTCTTAGAGCAGCGATTTGGCCTGTTCGGCCAGTTCGGCAGCCTTGCGATAGTTCTCGACCACCATGGCGTCCCACTGCTGCTCGATCTCGGCCTGACGGCCCTCGACCTGCGTGTCGGCCTTCTTGCGTTTGACAGTGAAGATCGCGTTGAAGTCCGGATCTGAGGCTTCTTCTGCGGTCACCGGAAGTGCGTAGAGCAGCGCCTTTGCTTCCTCGATCAGCTTGGAAGCCTCGGCATTGTCCGAACCGGCTTCGGCAAGGGCGGTCTCGGCGGCCTGCACGGCAGCAGTTGCGTTGCGCAGATCGTCCAGTCGATAGGTGATCATCACGTCGAACAGGGAATTCACCACGTTGTAGCGCTGTTCGGATACATCGCTGTCGAAGTTCACCTTGGTCTCGATGGAACCGTCAAACGGGTTGGGCAGGCCTTCTGGCGCTCCCGCATAGGCGTTCTTGTTGACGGGAAGACGCATGATCTTCGGATCGAAGAGCAGTTCCTGCCCCTTTTCCGACAGCAGGAAGTCGATGAACTTCTGCGCCGGTCCCTCATTGGGTGCATTGGCGACCACGCCGATATTGGCCGGCACCAGCGCCGTCACGCTCGGGTAGTGGAATTCGACCGGGAAGCCGGAGGCCTTGGACGAGAACCCGAAGAAGTCGATCACGATGCCGACGCCGAAGGAACCGCTGTTGACGCCATCCGGCACACCGAAACTGCGCTCGGTGATGGTTTTCGCGTTGCCGGAGATGGCCTTCAGCGTCGTCCAGCCTTCTTCCCAACCTTCACCCTGAAGGATGGTTTCGATTGTGAGGTGCGTCGTGCCCGAGCGCGAGGGCGAGGAGATACCCACATGGCCGTGATAGACGGCGTTCTCCAGGTCGTCCCACTCCTTGGGGGCCGGCAGATTGTAGGCCTCCATGTAGCGTGTGTTCCACATAAAGCCGTAGCCGGAAAGCGCAAAACCCAGATACTGGCCGTCGGGGTCGTTGATCGGGTAGCCATTGAGATCGGCAGGGATGCCGTCGACTTCTTTGGAATAGCTGCCGAGAAGCTTCTCTCCCTTCAGCACTTCGAACGCGTCCGGCGCGGACGCCCAGAAAATGTCGGACTGGTTGTTCTGTGCCGTCTCGATCAGATATTTCACACCCGAGGACGTGCTCTTGTTCACCACCTCGACGGCGATGGAGGGATTCTCCTTCATGAAGGCGGTCTTGAAGACATCCGTCAGATCGGATGGAAAGGATGTGACGATGACAAGCTTGTCATCGGCCGCATGAAGCGGTGACGTCGCCAGCAGGGCCGCAGCCGCGACCCCCAGTCCCAGAACGCGAAGCGGCTTGCGTTTAAAGTCAGGCATAAAATTCCTCCCAGAAATTTACCGCGATCTTTTTCATCGCGCCAAACAGGGAGCAACTGCCGTGCCAGTTTTCAGCGCGGCAGAGCATTTTCAGCAAGTAATTGATATTGCGAAGGAAATAACCCAATGGACGTGGTCGTACGTGGGTCGCTTTTGACGCATTTATCCAATTCGCGTGTCACTATTGACACCTTCTTCATTGCTGAAGTCTTCGCGGGAAAGGCCATGGCGCTGCATGCGCAGATACAGCTTCTTGCGCGGGATCTGGAGAAGGTCGGCTGCCCGCTGCACCTGCCCGCCGGTTCTACGCAATGCCGCGGATAGAACGCGCTTCTCGAAGGCGTCGAGCTGTTCGGCAAGGCCGGCTGTCGGATGATCCGCCCCCTCCCTGCGTCCTTCGCCGTCAATGCCAAGCGCATATCGCTCGGCCAGATTGATCAGCTCGCGGACATTGCCCTTCCATGGCCGGTTCCGCAATGCATCCAGATAGTTGTGATCGGGCTCGACAAAGGGTCTTTGAACACGTCTGGCAGCCTGTTGCGCATAGTGCATGAAGAGTAGCTGCACGTCTTCGGACCGCTTGCGAAGCGGCGGGATGGAGAGCGTTGCAACGGCGATGCGGTAGTAAAGATCGGCGCGGAAAGTGCCTTCTTCGGATGCCTCCTCCAGATCCTTCTTGGCTGCTGCGACGACCCGGACATCGATCCCGATTTCGTCCCTGCCACCGAGCCGTGTGATGGTCTGTGACTGAAGCGCGCGCAGAAGCTGGGTCTGATGGGCAAGGGGCATGCTTTCGATTTCGTCGAGAAACAGTGTGCCGCCGCTTGCCTGTTCCAGCCTGCCGATGCGCCGGCGGTCCGCTCCAGTGAAGGCACCGGGCTCATGGCCAAACAGTTCGCTTGCGATCAGCGTATCGGGCAGGGCGCCGCAATTGAGCGCCACGAAAGGGCCGTCGCGCCGCTGGCCAAGCTCGTGAAGCGCCGTTGCCACCACTTCCTTTCCGGAGCCGGTTTCGCCATAGATCACCGTGTTCACATCGGCGAGGGCGACGGCGGTGATGCGCTTGCGCAGGAGTTGAATGGCTTCACTGTTGCCTATGAGCTGTTTTTCCAGTGTGTAGCGCTCACCGGCGCCGCTCATCAATTGACGGTTCTGTAAAACGAGCTGCCGCATCCGGGCCGCGCGCTCCACCGCGGCCAACAGCACGTCAGGATCCACCGGTTTCTCGATGAAGTCATAGGCGCCGCTGCGTACGGCCGAAACGGCCATGGGAACGTCGCCATGGCCCGTGATGATGATGACCGGTATATCCCGGTCGATTTCCCGCACCGCTTCAAGGAGCGCGGTTCCGTCCATGCCGGGCATCCTCAGATCCGTCACGACGACGCCCGGCCAGTCACGGTCCAGCGCGTAGAGTGCCTCTCCTCCCTGTGAAAACGGGAAGGGCTCATAGACCTCCAGCGCCAGGGTCTCCGCCCACGCATCCCGGATATCGGCCTCGTCGTCCACCAGAATGACCGGTATCGAATTCATGTCTTGAACAGCTCCACGGTTGCGATCACTCCACCCTCCTTTCGGCTTTTCACGTCTAGTCGGCCACCCAGGTCGCGAATGACGTTATACGATATGGAGAGGCCCAGCCCGAGCCCTTCGCCAGGCGGCTTCGTCGTGAAGAATGGATCGAACAGTTTTCCTTCCAGTCCCTCGGCAATGCCCTCACCATTGTCCTCCACCTCGATGCGCGCCAGCATGTCCGTCTCGCTTACCCGGATTGTGAGCCGGGCGGGATGAACAGGCTCCAGAGCGTCGAGCGCGTTGGAAATGAGGTTGACGAGCACCTGCTCTAGCAGTGCGGGCTCCGTCATCACGTGAACCGGGTGCGGCGGGTGGTCCATGACAAGCGCGACGCCCTGCCGCTCGATCCGCTCCTTGAAGAGGGTCAGCGCGTTGGCGACCACCTCCGTCACATCGTTGCGAACCAGCACATCCTGCGGCCTGCGGGCGAAGGTCTTCAGATGATTGGAGGTTTTCGCCAGACGCTTGATAAGCCGTTCGATGTCGCCCAGCTTCTCCCTGCCCTTGTCGATGTCGCCGCGCTCCAGATAGCGCAGCGCATTGTGCGTATAGGATCCCATCGCCGTCAGCGGCTGGTTGAACTCATGCGCAATGCCCGCCGAAAGCTGCCCGAGGGCGGCAAGCTTTGCAGCCTGCACCAGTTCTGCCTGTGTTTCGCGCAGCTCGGTCTCCGCCTGTCTGCGCCGCTCGATCTCCGACGTCAGGCTGACATTGGCCTGCCGCAGCTCGCGCGCCCGCTGGTCGAGCGCTTCAGATTTGTCGCGGAAAAGGCGAACCGCATCCGCAAGCTGGCCGATTTCGTCGGAACCCGACACGCCCACCTGAATGCCTTTCTCGCCACCCGCAATGCGGCCCATCGCCTCCAGAACCTTCATCAGACGCTGGAACAGGTGCCCGCGCACGAAGAAATAGGAGAAGGCGAGCAGGAGAAGGAGAAGAATGGCGGTGCTGAACGCGTTGAACACGCGCCAGCCCGACAGGGCATCGTTGATTTCCGCAGACGCTAGGCTCGACCGAAGGCCGCTTTCGCGCACCGCGCCGGCAACCACGTTGCCAAGCTCTTCAAGCAGCGAGGCGTTCATTTCCTGCAACTGAGCGCTTTCAGCCAGAAGCCCGCTTTCGTTCAGCCGGCGATCCAGAAGATTGTCGGGTTCGGTGGCGAACAGGGCGATGTCGCCCCAGATCTGGCGCAGCGTGATGGCGCTTGCATTGCTCGCGATCAGCGCCGCATTGGCGTTGCCCTCATCGACCGTTTCCGCAAGCCGCCCCTGCAACTGCTCGATCAGGCGGAAATCTGTCTCGCTCGCGCCGCGCAGGATCATCCCGACCGCCAGATTGGCGCTGGCGTGCAGACGGCCAAGCGCCTCCGTCAGACGCACCTCGCGCTCGACGAGACTGCGCCGCGCATTGTCGGCGAGGCCTTCGCCGGCCCGCGCCTCAAGCGCCGATTCCACGTTGAACTTGGCGTCCACCAGAAGCGGATCGACCTCCAGCAGAAAATCGCCGTGCAGACGGTTGAGGCGCGCCGTCTCCTCCTCCCGCTGCTTGGCGAGAACGAAGCGCCGCGCCACATTGCGGTCGAGCGCCAGCACATTGGCCTCCACTTCGGCCAGAACGCCGCCCAGCCCGCTAAACGCCTCATCCTTTCCCATACCGGTCGCCAGAAGCTGGCGAAGCTGCTCGAAATGGTCCTCGAGCCGCTCCAGCGCGGCTTCCCGTTCGAACCGCGTGCGCGCACTGCCAAGCATGGGCACATCCACGCGAATGGCCTGTCCAATTTCGGCCAGCCGGGCGCTGGCCGCCGCCGTCTTGAGATTGTCCGACGCCAGATTGGAAATGGTGTTGCCGACATTGCCGAGCGTGAAATTCGCCACCAGCATCGCCACGATGGCGAAACCGGCAATCGTCGCCATGGCGACCAGAAGCTTGCTGCGCAGGGAGGTGGAATGACCGTTCACTGCGCGCGCCCGGATGTGAGTTCGGCAAGCCGTGCGTCTCCGCGCGCGATCAGCTCGCGCGCCCGGCTGAAGCGGCCTGAAAAGTCGCGCGACCAGCTGTCCCGCAGCGTGCCTTCGCCATCGGCGGAAAGATCGACCAGATCGCTTCCTTCAAGCTGCGAAATCAGCTCTGCGGCATCCGACATGAAGGAGGCGACCGGCACGGTCTCCACCCGGTCGCGCGCCTCGGCGATGAGATTGCGCAATTGCGGATCGTCAGCGGCTTCCGGAGCCGCCATGAGGCGGTCGATGCCGGCCCGGATTTCGGCAAGCTCCAGATAACGATAGGTGATCATCTCGTCGAACAGCGCATTGACGATGGGAAGCCGGCGCGCGGCAAGAGCTGCATCGAAGGCCGCACCGGCGCTGTGCTCGGGCTCGAATCCCACCTGCCCCCAGAGCTCCGGATTGACGGGAATGCGCGCAATGGCGGGGCGCAAGAGCAGGTTCTGCCCCGTATCGGAGCGCAGGAACTCAACGAAATCCACCGCCAGCGGGTTCTCCGCGCCGGTGCGGGCGATGCCGACACTGGCCGGAAAGACCGCACTGTCGCGCAGCGGCGCAAAGGCGATGGGCGGCTGCGTTTCATTGGCCGCCTTGGCCAGAAAATCGATGCCGATGCCCAGCTCGAACCGGTTTCGGGCGATGCCCTCGCGCACGCCGAAACTGCGCGCCGTGACCGTGGCAAGATTGCTGCCGATACGCGACAGGAGCGCCCACCCTTCATCCCAGCCCTGGTTCTGCAGGACGGTCTCGACGAACAGATGCGTGGTGCCGCTGCGCGCCGGCGATGTCATGCCGATGCGGTTGCGATAGCGATCCTGCGCCAGAAGCTCCACTTCGGCGGTTGGCCCTATCGTCTCGCCATCGGGCTTCCACATCAGGCCGATCTGCGACAGGGCGAAGCCGAAACGCACGCCGCTGGCGTCATCCACCGCAAGCCCGCCGAAATGCGACGGGTCGAAAGAAAGCTCCGGCCGGTGATCGAGCAGGCCGTCGGCGTCGAGCGCAGCAAAGGCAACGGGCGAGCTTGTCCAGACCACATCGGCGACCGGTCGGCGGCCTTCGCGCATGTGCCGCATAAGCGCGATCGTGTTCTTGTTGGTCACGCAGGCGCGGCCATGATCGCTGGAGAACCGCTCCACAAAAGGCCGGTAAAAGCTTTCGGGGTAGGAGGTGATGATCTGGAGCCGGCATCCCGTGTCGGCGGCCTGAGCGAACGCTGCACCCGACAGCCAGACGCAGGCCGACACCACCCAGCAATGTAACAATCTGCGCAAAGGCTCTCCTCCCAGGGAGGCCAGGCCGCACGGCATCGCCGCGCCTCCTCGGCGCATCAACCTCCCCCTGTCACGATAGCGCAGCCCTCAAGGCCCCGCCACTTCGCCAGTTCCGGCGCGACATCCCAACTTCGCGCCAGTGCCATTCCTGCCTTACCCGGGCAAAGCCCGTCAACAAACCCAGGCCGCCACGTCGCTGCTATGGCAAGAAAAACAGATCAGGCTGACCATTGCGGTCATATTGATAGGTCCTGACCCTAGCTGGTCTGCTCTGCCAGATCGTGCCGCGCAAATGTATGCACAACCGCATCTGTGGTCCGCCCGATATGTGTTTCCATAACGGTGACCGCCTTTTCCACATCGCGGTCCAGCGCCGCCTCGAAGAGGGCGCGATGCTCAAGGCTGATGTCACGGGTCGCCACGGTCTTGACGCGGGAAAGGCGGCGATACCGCTCATGCTGGTCGAACATGAGCTGGCGCATGCGCAGAAGCCATTGCGAATCGCAGGCCGCAACCAGCGCCTTGTGAAACTGGTGATTGAGGGTCTCCCATGCGGCCAGATCGTCAATGCCCTGATCGATTGTCCGCTCCAGCCGCTCCAGCCGATGAAAAGCGGCTGCAAGCCCGGTCTCCCATTCGTCGTCGCCATTGTCGATTGATATGCGCAGGGCTTCCACCTCAAGCAGCTTGCGCATATTGCCGATGTCACGTGCATCCCCGACGGACATGGGCACCACCTCGCAGCCGCGCTGCCCCTCCAGCTTGACCAGATGATCACTGGAAAGCCGCGCAAGCGCCTCTCGGATCGGCGCCGCGCCCAGCCCATAGCGCGTGCGCAGCATTTCGATCTTGAGTTTCAGGCCGGGTGCAAGCGCGCCTGATATGATGTCTTCCCGCAGCAGCCGGTAGGCGCGCTCGGCGATTGTTCGTTCCGGTCCGTCATACCGCATGTTGACCAGGATCTCTGCCATTCCGCTCGTTTCCCCAGTTAACCGGCCCGCGCCGTCTTCGACAAGCGCGTTTCCCTGATCGAAAAAATATCGATATTTTTGTTGACTTGCAAATAATATCGATATTTTATTCGCAGCGTTGGGGACGGAGCCTGGAGGAGGCGGCAGTTTCTGCTGATGTCGAGCATATTGTCTGAAGAACGAACCGAACGGGCTGGTGCGCTGGAACGCGTCAGCGCCCGCCTTGCGGCGGTCGAGTGGTATTGCGCCGGCCTTCTGCTCTGCGTCGTCTTTCTGCTGCTGCTTTTGAATGTGGTGACGCGCAGTCTCGGTTCGCCTCTGATCTGGGTGGATGAGCTGGCGATCTATGTGATGATCTGGGCCGCGCTCATCGGCGCGTCCATCGGCATCCACAACCGTGATCACATCGCCATGACCCTTTTTACCGACATGCTGCCGGCGGCAAGCCGCAGGGCGCTTCTGATCGGTGTTGACGCAGCGTTGCTGGTCTTCTTCGCCATTTTGGGCGTCATTCTCTGGAACTGGTTCGATCCGGTCGGCGTGCTCTCCGCTGAGACGCTTGCCGATTTCAGCCAGCAAAGCTTTAACTTCATCTATGAAGAACCGACCACGACCATCGCCATGCGCAAGGTCTGGTTCTGGCTGATCCTGCCTGCCTTCTTTCTGAGCGGTACGCTTCACGCAGCGGCCAACCTGACGACGCGCCTGCGCGGCGGGGAGGGCGGGCGATGACGATTGCCGGCTCATTCCTTGCCCTTCTGCTCGTCGGCCTGCCCATTGCCTTCGTTCTCGCCGCAACGGCGCTGGTGTTCATCGCCGTCAGCGGCAACACGGTGCTACTTCAGTCCTATGCCCAGCAGCTCTTCGGCGGGCTTGAAAATTACGGCCTTCTGGCTCTGCCCATGTTCATTCTGCTTGGCGAATTCATGAACGCCGGCGGTATAGGCCGGCGTCTCATGAGCCTGTCACTTGCATTGCTTGGGTCGGTGCGGGGCGGTCTCGCCTATGTCAATCTCATCGCAAACATGCTGATGGCCTCGATCCTCGGCTCGACCGTGGCGCAGATCACCATCATGTCGAAGATCGCCGTGCCGGAGATGGAAAAGGCCTGCTATCCGCGCGACGTATCCGTGGGCATCACGGCGGCTGGCGGTCTTTTGGCCCCGATCATCCCGCCTTCCATGCTGTTCATCATCTTTGGCGTGGTTGCGCAGATGCCGATTGGCGATCTGTTCATTTCAGGCATCGTGCCGGGTGCGATGATGTTCGTTTCCTTCATCGTGGTGATTGCCGTTTTTGCAAGGCTTTATGCCTTCCCGCATTCGGAACGCCTTTCGATCCGGAGGCGTCTGGCGGCACTGCTCGATGCGCTCCCGGCGCTGGCCATTCCCGCCGTCATTATCGGCAGCATTCTGGGCGGCCTTGCAACGCCGACGGAAGCCGCCGCCATTGCCACGCTTGCGGCGATGCTGACCGGTCTCTTCGTCTATCGAGAGATGAGCGTGGCAGACATTTTTCCGGCTTTTGCCAATGCCGCGCGCAGTGCCGCCGTGGTGCTCTTTCTCATAGCGGCGGCGCAGGTGTTCAGCTGGGTCATCACCTTTGAAAACCTGCCGGCGCGGGTGGCGGAAGGGCTGCAGCTCATCACCGCGTCGCCCATCGTGTTCCTGCTGCTTCTCAACCTGCTTCTTCTGATGCTCGGCATGGTCACGGACCCGATCCCCGCCATCATTCTCGTGGTTCCGGTTCTGCTGCCGGTTGCCACGGATGTCTATGGCATCGATCCGTTCCAGTTCGGCGTCATCGTCTGCCTGAATCTGACGCTGGGTCTGCTGACGCCGCCGGTGGGAACAGGCCTTTTCGCCGCCGCCCTGATGGGTGGAGTGAAGGCCGAGCGCATTGCGTGGCTGGTCACGCCGTTCTTTGTGGCCGTCGCCGTGGTTCTGGTTCTTCTGGCCTTCTTTCCATGGCTGGCAACGGGCCTGAAGGAGCTTTTATGATGGTCAAGGCGAAAGAACCTGTCCTGATCATCGGAGGCGGAACCATCGGCTGCGGATGGGCGGCTGCATTTGCGGCTGCCGGGCACCCGGTACAGGTTTATGACCCGGCGCGGGACACGGTCCCGCGCCTCGATCTGGTCTGGCAAAAGGCTCTGCCCGTTCTGGAGCGGCTTGGAAGCGCCCGCGCCGATGTGGCACCGCCGTCCCACATCGCCCGGCTCGATGATGTCGCGGAGGCCGTGGCCTTCGTGCAGGAAGCCCTTCCGGAGCGGCTGGAACTCAAGAGAGAGGTGCTTGTCAGGGTCGAGCGGCATTTGCCGGCGGATGCGGTGATCGCGTCCAGCACGTCGGGCCTGTCGCCAAGCGATATTCAGGATGCTTTGACCCATCCCGAACGCCTTGTGATCGGTCATCCCTGCAATCCGCCATACCTCATGCCGGTGGTGGAAATCTGCGCCGGCGCGAAGACGGACGCGCTTGCGATGGACATTGCGGACGCCGTTTATTCCGGCATCGGCAAGACGGTGCTGCGGCTTCGGCGCGAAATGCCCGGCCATCTGGTCAACCGTCTTCAGGCCGCGCTGTGGCGCGAGGCGGTTTATCTGGCGGCGGAAGGTGTCGCGTCGGTCGACGACATTGAAAAGGCGGTCACCAGGGGGCTTGCCGCGCGCTGGTGCGTGACCGGACCGACGGCGATCTTCCATCTGGCAGGCGGCGATGCCGGTCTGGCGAAGTTTTTCGACGATCTGGGGCCGGAGGTGGAAAAGTGGTGGGCCTCGCTTGGTGCGCCCCGCCTCGACGCGGAAACCCGCGCCGCTCTCATCGATGGCGTCGCGCAAAGTCCCGATCTGGTGGATGCCCAAGCGCTCGCCGGCCGGCGGGATGCGCGGGTACCTGACATTCTCAATCTGTTGTCCGGCACGGAAGGCCGGAATGGGTCGAAGCATTACAAACGGGAGGAAGAAACATGCTGAAACAGATTGCGGGTGCGCTCGCCGTTACCGGCGTCATGCTGGCAACGCAGATCGCCGGTGCCGGAGAATACCGGCTCGGCCTCATCACGCCGCCGCCGCATCAATGGACGGTGACGGCCAACACAATCGCCGAAGAACTCAAGGAAAAGACCGACGGACGCGTCGAGCTTCTGATCTTCCCGAGCGGCCAGCTCGGCAACGAAGCGCAGATGCTCCAGCAATTGCAGACGGGCGCGCTGGACTTCGCCTTTCTCACGCTGGGAGAGTTCGCCAACCGCGATCCGAACTACGGCATTTTTCTGGCTCCCTATATCGTCAAGGATGTTGCCGGCGCGCAAAAGCTCCTGAAGGGCGACACGGCGGGCGAACTGCTCGACGGGGTAAACAAGTTCGGGCTGAAAGGTTTCGGCTATGCGATGGCCGGCCTGCGCCAGATTGTCATGCGTGGCGAGGTAAAGGACGTTGGCGGGCTTTCGGGCAAGAAAATCCGCACGGTGCCCTTTGCGCCGGAACTCGACTTCTGGGTCAAGGTGGGGGCTGCTCCGACTCCGATGCCTTTGCCGGCGCTTTATGATGCCTTCGCCAATGGGCAAGTCGACGGCATGCAGATCGACTTCGAGGGCACCTGGAACAGCAAGTATTACGAGCATGCTGGCACGATCATCGAATCCAACCACATGATGTTCCCGATGATCGCCGTCGGCTCCGGGCGAAAATGGGGTGCGGTTCCCGCCGAGGATCAGGCGATCATCGAGGACGTGCTGAAGGCGCATCTCGACACGCTGGTGGGCTCCTATGCGAAAATCGACGCGGACTATCTCGAAAAGCTGAAAGGCACCGAAGTGCCGGTGATCACGATCGACCGCGCCTTCTTCGGTGAGGCCATCGATAACTGGTACAAGGAATGGCGCACCAAGGCTCCAATGCTTGAAAAACTGGAAGCGGAAGCCTCGGGGCTCTGAGGCCATCGAGATCAAAAAGGCGGGGCGCGTAAAGCGCTCCGCACGGAAATGTGGAGGATATTGTGAGCGGACCCTATCGCGATCTTCGCTATGTGCGGCTGGCGACCGGAGACCTGAAACAGGCAGCCGCCTTTGCCACCGATATCGTCGGGTTGCAGGAATTTGCGCGTGAAGAGGAGCGCGCCTACTTCCGCTCCGATGCGCGCGCCTACTCGCTCTGCTTCAGCGCCGCTGAAACGGATGCGGCAGTCGCCCTGACCGTCGCCCGCGACGAAGACCTGACCGCGATGGCCGGGCGGCTGCGCGCCGAAGGGTTCTCCGTCTCCGAATTCGATCAGGCGGCCTGTGCCGCGCGGAAGATCAAGAAGGGCATCGCGACCAGCGCGCCCAACGGTGTCACGGTTGAACTCGTCTGGCGTCCGCTCACATCCGGCTGGCGCTATCACGGTCCGCGCGATGCGGGCATCACAGAAATCTCTTCCGTGTCGCTGGCCTGCACCGACATCGCTGCCAATGAGGATTTCTGGACGCGCGTTCTGGGCGGCGCCGTCTCCGACTGGGCCGGCGATGCCGCCTATGTCCGCATTGACGGCGCGCATCACCGCATCGCGCTCTATCCTTCCGCCCGCGACGGCATACTGGGCGTCGACTTCGCCGTCGAGTCGATCAACAATGTGATGCAGAACCATTATTTCCTGCAGGCGCGGCAGATGCCCATCGTCCATGGGCCGGGCCGTCAGCCGGCGTCGGAGAAGATTTTCGTCGCCACCCGCGGGCCGGGCGATGTGCTCTTCAGCTATTCCACGGGCATGAGCGAGGCCGAGCCTGAGCGCACGCCGCGCCAGTTTCCCGATACGGCCCTTTCCCATTGCGCATGGGGCTCCCCCACCAACGAGCCTGAATTTTCGGGCGCGTAACCGACAGGAGAACCGACATGATCGAGTTGAAGGACGTGGTCTACTGCCGTCTCGGCACGCGCGATCTGGAAGGGGCGGTCTGGTTTGCACAGAACATTCTCGGGCTGGAAGTGTCCGAAGATCGCAAGGGTGCCGTGCACTTCAAATCCGACAGCCGCGACCACACGCTGTGCTATTTCGAAGGCGATCCGGAAGACCAGGTGACCGCGTTCGAGCTTGGCTCATCGGCGGATCTGCACGCCGCCGCTGCCACCCTCGAAACCTTGCAGCAGAAGGTGTATTACGGCACCCGCGAGGAATGCGAGGCGCGTCATGTGCGTGAGTTCATCCGTTTCAGCGACCCGACAGGCAACAGCATCGAATTCGTCGTGCGCCCGGCCATTTCCGGCCAGCGCTACCACGGCACGCGTGATGCGGGCATCACGGGCTTCAGCCATGTGGGCCTGTGCTCCAGCGATCTGGAGCGGGATGAGAAATTCTGGACCACGGTCTGCAACGCGCGCGTTTCCGACCGCATTGGTGACGCGCCGCTGATGCGGCTTGGCTCGATCCACCACACGATTGCGCTGTTCCCCTATCACAAGGCCGGCATCCAGCACATCAACCACCAGGTGGAGTCGACCGACGACATCCAGCGCTCGACCAATTTCATCCGCGACCGTCAGATCAACATCACTTTCGGCCCCGGTCGCCATCCCACATCGTCTGCGCAGTTTCTGTATTTCAGCGGCCCCGATGGCATGACCTTCGAATATTCGACCGGCGTCTGCGAAATCCACGACGAACCCCTGTGGCGCGACCGGCAATTCGCCTTCGAACCCGTTGGCTTCTGCCACTGGGGCGCGAAGCCCAACATCGCCGCGTTCGAGGACTGAGCCGTGACACAGACCGATATGGACGATCTGGCGCGCCGGGTGCGCATGGCGGCGCGGGCGCTTGGCAGGCATGGGCTTGCTCATGCCTACGGCCATTGCTCGACGCGGATCGATGCGGAACGTTTTCTCGTCTGTCCACCACAGCCCATGGGGCTGGTGAAGCGGGGCGAAACCTGCACCGTTGTGCCGGTCAGCGGGCCGCTGCCGGAAGGCGTTCTGGGCGAGGTGCGTATCCATCAGGAAATCTATCGCAACCGCCCGACGGTTGGCGGCGTGGCCCGCTTCATGTCGCCGAAGATGATGGCGCTTGCAGCCCTCGGCAGGTCACCGAAGGCACGTCACGGCTTTGGCGCCTATTTCGCGCCGGAGCCGCCGCTCTGGGATGATCCGCAGCTGGTGCGCGATGATGAAAAGGCCAGAGGCGTTTTCGCCGCCATGGGCGATGCCCGCGCCGTTTTGATGCGCGGCAACGGTGCGGTGACGGCGGGCGACACGCTGGAAGAGGCCATCGTGCTTGCCTGGTATCTGGAAGATGCCTGCCGCATCGAGCTTGAAGCGCTGGCAGCCGGGCTTGGCGACGAGCCGCCGACCTTTACCGCCGAAGGGGCGAACGAACGGGCCACGAAGGCCGGCCGCATTTTCGAGCGCATGTGGGATTTCCTCACGGCAGGCGATCCCGAACTCTGAGTTTCCGCAAGAAGGACGAGATTACGTGAAGCGTATTCAGAATTTCATAAACGGCCGCTTTGTCGATGGCACCGGCGACCTGTTCGAAAACCGTTTCCCGGCAACGGGCGAGGTGCAGTCGCTCGTCTCCTCGGCCGGCGAGCAGGATGTGGATGCCGCGGTTTCTGCGGCAAAAAGGGCGCTCAGGGGGCCATGGGCGCGGTTGAGCGTGCAGGAACGCATCGCGCTTCTGCGCAAGGTGGCCGATGGCATCAATGCGCGCTTCGACGAATTCCTGCGCGCCGAGATCATGGATACGGGCAAGCCCGTCTCCATTGCCAGCCATATCGACATTCCGCGTGGCGCGGCCAATTTCAACGTTTTCGCAGATCAGATCGCCAGCGTGGCGACCGAAGCATTCGAGATGGCGACGCCGGACGGCGCCGGGGCGCTGAACTACGCGATCCGCATGCCGCGCGGCGTCATCGGCGTCGTCTGCCCGTGGAACCTGCCACTGCTCCTGATGACGTGGAAGGTCGCGCCGGCACTGGCCTGTGGCAACACGGTGGTGGTGAAGCCATCGGAAGAAACACCGGCCACCGCCACACTGCTCGGTGAGGTGATGAACGAGGCCGGCATTCCCGAAGGCGTCTATAATGTCGTGCATGGTTTTGGCGGCGGCAGCACGGGTGAGTTCTTGTCGAGCCACCCCGACGTGGACGCGATCACCTTCACGGGCGAAACGACGACGGGTGAGGCCATCATGGCGGCGGCCTCGCGCGGCGTGCGCCCGGTGTCGCTGGAGCTTGGCGGCAAAAACCCGGGCATCGTGTTCGACGACGCGGACATCGACATCACCATAGAGGGGCTTGGCCGGTCCTGTTTCGCCAATACGGGGCAGGTGTGCCTTGGCACCGAACGGCTATATGTGCAGCGCGGTATCTTCGATCAGGTGGCCGAGAAACTCGCGGCAAGAGCGAGAGCCTATGCCTATGGCGATCCGTTCGACCAGAAAACGACAATGGGGCCGCTCATAAGCGAGGAGCATCGCCGCAAGGTGCTCTCCTATTATGAGAAGGCGAAGGCCGGTGGCGCGGAGATTCTCGCCGGCGGCGGGGTGCCCTCCATTCAGGGCTATGAAGGCGGAAGCTGGGTCGAGCCGACGGTGTGGACCGGCCTCCCGGAAGATTCGCCCGTCGTGCGCGACGAGATTTTTGGTCCCTGCACGCACATCACGCCTTTCGACGATGAAGAAGAGGCGATCCAGCTCGCCAACAACAGCCCCTACGGGCTGGCGACCTCGATCTGGACCACAAACCTGTCGCGCGGGCACCGCGTGGCCGGCCGGATCGACGCCGGCATCACCTGGGTCAATTGCTGGTTCCTGCGCGACCTGCGCACCGCCTTTGGCGGCTCCAAACGCTCGGGCATTGGCCGCGAGGGCGGCGTTCATTCGCTCGAATTCTACACCGAACTGCGCAATGTCTGCGTAAAGCTCTGACCTTTGCTTTGCGCAGCTTCGGACCGAAGTCCGGTTCCCACTTTTCCTGAAATCGCTTCAGAGGACATTCATAATGCTTAGCGAAGAACAGCGCGCGGAAGCGGTTCGCTCCCTGCTCGAAAGCCACCGCACCAAGGTGCAGGGCCGTCGCCCCTCGGAAATGTTCCCGGACATCCAGATCGAGGATTCCTACGCCATTTCGTCCGCGGTCGCCGAAGAACGTGTCAGGGCCGGGGCGAAGATCATCGGCCACAAGATCGGCCTAACCTCCAAGGCGATGCAGGCCAGCTCGAAGATCGACGAGCCTGACTACGGCTATCTGTTCGACGATCTGATCCTGAATGACGGCGCGAAGGTTCCCTTCGAGAATTTCTGCGTGCCGCGCGTTGAGCCGGAACTGACCTTCATCCTGAAGGAACCGCTCAAGGGACCGAATGTGGGCCTGATCGACGTGCTGCGCGCCACGGAATATGTGGTGCCGTCCATCGAGATCATCGACGCCCGCGTCACCGAGCCGCGCAAGATTTTCGACACGGTTGCCGACAATGGCGCTGCCGCCGGCATCGTGCTCGGTGGCCGGCCGGTGCGGCCCGACGAGGTGGATCTGCGCTGGGTCGGTGCGGTTTTCTACCGGAATTCAGAGATCGAGGAGACGGGCCTTGCCGCCGGTGTGCTCGGCCATCCGGCGATGGCGATCGCGTGGCTCGCCAACAAGCTCGCGCCGTTCGACATCACGCTGGAGCCTGGCCACATGATGCTGTCGGGCTCCTTCACGCGGCCTGTCTGGGCGCAGAAGGGCGATACGCTGCATGCGGATTTCGGCCCGCTCGGCAGCGTTGCCGTCCAGTTCGTCTGAGGTCTGCCGTGAAGAGCCTGGAAAACACATTCAAGAAGCGGCTTCTGGCCGGCGAAACGCTGATCGGCCTCTGGAGCAGCCTGTGCAGCCCCATCGCTGCCGAGGCGCTGGCGGATGCCGGTTTCGACTGGCTGCTCTTCGACAGCGAGCATTCGCCGGTGGAAGTGGCGGGGCTTTATCCGCTGTTGCAGGCGGCGTCCGGCGGCTCTGCCGAAGCCATCGTGCGCCCGGCCTGGAACGACAAGGTGCTCATCAAGCGCGTGCTCGACATCGGCGCGCAGACCATTCTCGTTCCGTTTGTCCAGAACGCCGCCGAAGCGCGCGCTGCCGTTGCGGCCACGCGCTATCCACCGGAGGGCATTCGCGGCGTTGCCGGCAGCACGCGCGCCAGCCGCTACGGCCGCGCGAAGGACTATTTCAAGGTCGCCAATCGCGAAGTCTGCCTGCTCGTGCAGATCGAGACGGGCGAGGCGCTGGAGGCACTGGGCGAGATTGCCACGGTCGACGGGGTCGATGGCGTTTTCATCGGCCCGTCCGATCTTGCCGCTTCGCTCGGGCAACTGGGCAATCCTGGCCATGAAGATGTGCAGAAGGCATTGCGGGGAGCGGTGGACCAGCTCAAGCTGCTCGGCAAGCCAGCCGGCATCCTTGCAACCAGTCCCGAAGATGCGAGGCGCTACCGCGACTGGGGCTATCAGTTCGTTGCCGCCGGCGTGGATCTGGGGCTATTGGTGAAGGCTGCAGATCGTCTTTCCGAACAAATGGCCTGAAGAGGCCATTTGAGCCCCGTGTCCGGCAAATTGCACAACCCGCGGAAGTGTGGGAAGGACAGCGCTTTCAAGAGCCCGCGTACTGAGGCTATTTTGTCGATACGTGATTCCTGCCATCTGAAAACCATGAGCGAAATCAGGTGGCTGTGCGGTCATGGCATAATGGAATGGGAGCGAACCGCTGGTGACAGAATCAAAGCCCCCCGTGATCTACGGCATCAAGAACTGCGACACGATGAAGAAGGCGCGGGCCTGGCTTGAGGCGCATGACATTGCCTATGCGTTTCATGATTACCGGGCCGTCGGCATTGAGCGCGCGCGGTTGGAGGCGTGGGTGGAGGAGGTCGGCTGGGAGAAGCTTCTCAACCGCGCCGGCACCACTTTCCGAAAACTTTCCGAAGCAGACAAGGCCGATATGGATGCCGGGAAGGCGGTTCGCCTGATGGAAGAACAGCCGGCCATGATCAAGCGCCCGGTGCTTGATCTCGGAGACCGGCGGCTGGTCGGGTTCAAGCCGGAAATCTACGAAGCTGCGTTCTCTGCCTGAGCGCAGGCCGGGACCAGTGCCGCCGGTGCGCGATGCCTGCCGGTGAAACCCTTCCTTGCCTTGCTTTCCCACAGTTGGGATAAAATGGGCACTCCATTCGTGCGGGAAGGGGGCTTCGTGCGTATAAAGCAGATTATGTTCGGTCTGATTTCCATAGCCCTCGCGGTTGTGCTGGCGGTTATCGTCCTCCGGCTTGTCTTTCCATTGCCCGATATCTCGGACAGGGAACCGCAGAACGCGAGCGCCGCCGACCCTGCGACGCAACTCGGCCGGCTGCTGCAGGCGGGCGAGGCGGCGCATCCGGGCAAGACAGGCGTTCTGCCGCTTGCCGATGGCAAAGACGCGCTGGCGAGCCGGCTGGCTCTGATCGAGCACGCGCAAAGCTCCATCGATGCGCAGTACTATATCTGGCACGACGATACGTCGGGTATCCTTCTGCTGGCTGCGCTGCGCGAAGCGGCGGCACGCGGTGTGCGGGTGCGGCTCCTGCTCGACGACAATGGGGTGCCGGGGCTCGATGCCCACATGGCTTCGCTCAACGCCCTGCCGAATTTCCACATTCGCCTGTTCAACCCGTCGACGGTTCGTCGGCCGAAGCTCCTCGGCTACACCTTCGATTTCTTCCGCATGAACCGGCGCATGCACAACAAGTCGTTTATCGTCGACGGCGCTGCGGCAATCGTCGGTGGCCGCAACATCGGCGACGAGTATTTCCAGATCGGCGAGGCGTTCTACGTCGACATGGATGTGCTGGCGACAGGCGCAATCCTTCCCGAAACGGCCGCAGTGTTCGACGAATACTGGAACAGCGCCTCGGTCTATGGCGTCGAGACGATCATCCCCGGTTCGGGAGATTTGCAGGCATTTGAGGCCCGTGTCGCGCAGGTGCGCTCGAGCGAGGAAGCGCACGCGGTTCTGGCCGAGCTGGAAAGCAGTGCCGAACGCTATGCCGGGGGTGGTGAGGCGCTGGAATGGACGGATGTCCAGCTCGTTGCCGATGACCCGGTCAAGGGAGAGGGGATCGCCACGCGCGATCAGCTAATGATCATGCGGCTCGGCGCGATCCTTGGTGAAGCGCGGGAACGGCTCGATCTGATCTCGGCCTACTTCGTTCCTGGCAAGATCGGAAGCAGCTATTTCAGCGATCTGGCAAAGGCCGGCAGGCAGGTGCGCATTCTGACCAACGCACTCAACACGACGGATGTGCTCCTGGTGCACAGCGGCTACGCCAAATATCGGCGAGGGCTCCTCGAGGCAGGGGTAAAGCTCTACGAGCTGAAACTGCGTGGCGGCGTGACGCAGGGCTCCGAGATTCAGCTAAAGCCATTCGGTCTTTCGGGTGCCAGCCTGCACGCAAAGACCTTCGCCGTTGACGGCGAACGCATTTTTATCGGTTCTTTCAATTTCGATCCGCGATCGGCGATCCTGAACTGTGAGATGGGCTTCCTGATCGATAGCGAGAACATGGCCCGGAAGGTCAGCGAGGGATTCGACGAGAGCCTGGGGCTGGTCAGTTATCAACCTCGGTTGACCCCAGAGAACAAAATGGTTTGGGTGGAGGAACGGCGACAGCAGGATCCGGTCATCTATCAGGAGGAGCCCGGCGCCACGTGGTTCCAGCAGGTGGCAACAGTGGTTGCCGGCTGGCTTCCGGTGGAGTGGCTGCTTTAGCCGGAGGTCCCAAAAAACGTTTGAGGCCGAACGGAGGGGAAGATGAAGCACTGGATGTTGTGGTTGCTCGCGGGGATTGTTGCTCTGATCGGCGGTCTTGCCGCTCTTTTCAACCTCGGTTCCGCTTCCAGTTTGACGCTGACACTGGGCGGCTGGGCGTTGATCCTTGTTGGCGCCCTGCAGGGATGGGCAGCCTATAAGGCGCCCAGTGTCCCGACGATGATCGGTGCCGGACTGCTGGCGCTCGCCGGTGTCTTTCTCGGCCTGTCTCTTCTATTCGGCCCTTTCGGGGATGGTCGCCTGTTGCAGTTTCTCCTCGGAGCGCTTTTGATTGCGTCGGGTGCGGCGAAACTCTGGGTGGGACGTAGTCTGCACGGCGATCGTGTGTTCCCCGTACTTCTCGGAGCAGGTGGCGTTTCCGCAATCCTTGGCGCGATCGTCCTTCTCGGCGTGACGATCAATTTCGGCCTGGTTGTGGCTCTGGAACTGTTGGCCAGCGGTGTCGCGCTCGTGCTGCTGTCGTTGCGATTGAAGAGACATGCTGGAGAAAACTGACCCGCTTCGCGCATTTATCACCCTGGTTCTTGCCGTCATTCTCACGGTTCTGATCGGGTGGATACTGGTGATCGGGCGCTCGGTCCTGATGCCGATCTTCATTGCGGTGATCTCGGTCTATGTTCTCTTGACCGCGTCTGAGGCGCTGGGGCGCCTGCCGGTGCTCGGCCGTCTTCCCGAGTGGATGCGGCGCGGCCTCGTTCTGGCAATTTTTGTTCTGGCCCTGGTCATGCTGGCCAGTGTGATGGTCGGCACAGCCGAACAGGTGATCGCGCGTCTGCCGGTGTATCAGAAGAACCTGACGGACATGCTCACCGGCATCCTTTCCCGCTTCGATATCGAAGAGATTCCCAATCTTTCAACCCTTATTGAAACACTATGGGGACGCATCAATCTTCAGCGCCTCGCGGCTGTCAGTCTTGGTTCGGTCGGTTCTCTGGCCGGCATCATCTTCATGGCGGTTGTCTACTCGACCTTTCTGATGGCGGAACGGGGTGGCTTTGCGAGAAAGATCGCCGCTGCTCTTCCAAGAGACAGGGCAAGCCAGACCCACACAATTGTGCGCGACATCAATCGCAGCATTGGAGAATATCTGGCGGTCAAGACGTTTGTGAACATCATTCTTGGCCTCCTCTCCTTTGTCGTGCTCAAGCTCTTCGGCGTCGATTTCGCGCTCTTTTGGGCAGTTCTGATCGGCCTTTTAAACTACATACCCTATGTCGGTTCGCTGCTTGGTGTGATGTTCCCCGTGCTTCTGACACTGGCGCAGTACGGATCACTCCAGACGACGCTTCTGGTCGCGGTCTTGCTGACCTCGGCGCAGATGTGGGTGGGCAATGCCCTTGAACCGCGCATGATTGGCCGCAGGATCAACATGTCGCCATTCGTCGTTCTGGTGTCCCTGGCGGTCTGGACGTCGCTATGGGGCATCCCCGGGGCCATTCTTGCCATCCCCCTGACTTCGATCATCGCCATCATCATGGCCAACTTCGAGAGCACGCGGCCGATCGCGCTGCTTCTTGCAGACGATGTGCAGGCCGTATTTCGCAATGGAGATGATGAGTGAAGGTGCTCTGGAATCGCCCTTCTTTCTGCCAGAAAACGAAAACCGGCCCCGCAAATGAACTGCCCCCCGAAGTTGGTGTCCAACTTTCGGGCGTTAGTTCACGAAGCGGGGCCGTTTGAGCGCGATTGGAACTGGATTTAGGAGTTGTCGACCACAGAGCGGTTGACGATTTTCAACCGACGATCAGTATCGACCACATAGACCTCACGGTAGCGGTTGCCGCCGTTATGGAATTCGTTGAAGGTTACCGAACCGACGGGCGTCTTGCTCAGGGCGGTCTGATCGGCATTGTAGTTCAGGCTCCCTTTGATCGGCTCAAGCGCCGCTGCAGGCGCGGCGAGGATGAGTGTGGCGAGTGCTGCAAGAATTGCGGTTTTCATGATGATCTCCGTGTCGCATCTGGTTTGCTTTGTAATCTCGGCGAGACATAGCAAGCGCCGATGCCGGGACCATCGCAGGATAGGCGATCACCGAGAAATCAAGTGCTGGCGAAAACCGCGGCCACTTTCGATCAAGCCATTGGGAAGAATATTCACGCGGGTGTTACGCGATTCTCATTGAAAGCCTCGAAGGGAACACCCATGGGTTTCAGAGGTTCGCGGGAACTACAGGGACATTGTCGATCAGCCGTGTTTCTCCGAGCCAGGCGGCGGCAAGAAGCCTTGCAGGACGATCGGCGCGCTGGACAGGCTCGAGGGTTTCTGCATCCCGCAGTTCAAAATACTCCACCCGGTCAAACCCTGCTTTTTGCAGGGCGTTCCGCGCCGCTTCCAGAACGGGAGCAGCGTCACTACCGGTGGCCAGGTGCGCCGCACTTTTCAGCAACACATCTGCAATGGTGGGTGCGATGCGCCGCTGCTCGGTCGTGAGGCGCATATTGCGGGATGAGAGCGCCAAATTGTCGACTTCCCGCACCGTCGGACAACCGACGATCTCGACCGGGATGTTCAGGTCGGCAGCAAGCCGGCGCACCACCAGAAGCTGCTGGAAATCCTTCTCGCCAAAGCAGGCGATGTCGGCTTCGCTCTGCAGGAGGAGCTTGCTGACGACAGTCGCAACCCCGTCGAAATGACCGGGCCGGTGCGCTCCGCACAGCCCATCGCTCACACCCGAGACGGAAACGGTGGTTGAGAAACCGGAGCCATACATCTCCTCTACCGCAGGGGCGAACAGGACATCGACAGCCAATGGCGCGAGTTTGGCCGCATCGTCGGCTTCCGTGCGTGGATAGGCGGCGAGATCGGACTCGTCGTTGAACTGTCTGGGATTGACGAACAGCGTGACGATCACCCGTTCGGCGCGTGCCTTTGCTGCTTCCACCAGGCTCAGATGACCTTCGTGGAGCGCGCCCATGGTGGGCACGACGGCAACACGCTCGCCGGCGCACCGCCATGTGCGAACGCGCTCACGCAGTTCTGCAACCGTGCGGAGGATGCTGGGGCTCATTCGGTCTTTCCCTTCCTGCCATCGGTGAAGACATGGGCGTCGCTCGGAAACTCCCTGGAGCGGACTTCCTGCGCATAGGTCGCGATGGCCGCATCCGCGGCCTCGCCAAGCTCGGCGAAGCGCTTGACGAATTTCGGCTTGAACGCGTCGAACATGCCGAGCATGTCATCGACCACGAGTATCTGCCCGTCGCAGGCCCGCGATGCGCCGATGCCGATGGTGGGAATGGCAACTGTCTCGGTGATGCGATCGGCGAGCGTGACGGGGACCTTCTCAAGCACGACGGAGAACGCGCCCGCATCGGCCACCGCTTCCGCATCCCGCAGTATGTGGAATGCGTCGCCGCCGCGCCCCTGCACCTTGTAGCCGCCAAAACTGTTGACCGCCTGGGGCGTGAGGCCGATATGCGCCATGACCGGAATGCCATGCCGGGTCAGAAACCGGATGGTCTTTTCCATCGTCTCGCCACCTTCGAGCTTGACGGCCGCGCATCCGGTCTCGGCCATGATGCGGGCGGCATTGCGAAAAGCCTGCTCCGGCGTTTCCTCGTAGCTTCCAAAGGGCATGTCGACGACGAGTAGGGCGCGTTCCACGCCACGCCGAACAGCCTGGCCGTGCATGATCATCATGTCGAGCGAAACGCCGAGTGTGCTTGGCAGGCCATGCAGGACCATGCCGACACTATCACCGACGAGAACGATGTCGCAGTGCCGGTCCACGAGGCGGGCAAGCGGGGTGGTGTAGGCGGTCAGGCAGACGAGCGGATCGCCGCCCTTCCGCGCCAGGATGTCGGGCGGCGTCAGTGCCGTAATCCGTGCGTTTGCGCTCAAACTGTCCTCCCTTCGCGTATCGCCACTGGTACGGAACGTGCCGCGCCGGAACGATTGCGACAGGGATATGACACAGTTTTTTGCAGATGCGAAGACTTGCGGCGCAGATTGCCGAATGTCAATCGCCGTTGAAAATGTCAGTCGATGTAAGGGTTTGCGCCAGGCTGTCGGGTGCGGTCGGCATTCCGGCGAGCACGGACTGGGCGGCTTTGAGACCGCCTGTGATGCGCTGCAATATCGGGCCGGGCCCCAGCGTATCCAGCGGTATTCCCCACTGCCCCTTGCCGGGTGTGCGCTGCGGCCATACCTTCAGTTCGAAATACCGCGCCGCCTTCCGGTCCACATCTCCCCAGTACTGAACCACCGTTGCGTCGGGCGCGCTCTTGGCGATCCAGCCGAGATCCTGAATCCCGAGGCGCGGCTCCTCGCGGGGACGCTTGGCGAGAAGGATGGCGCGCCAGTCATGCTCGAAAATCTGATTGGCATGCGCGACGACAGCCACCTGCGCACCGGCCTGCCTCAGCCCCTGTTCCAGCGTGTTGGAGAGAGGATTGTCGCAGATCAGTGCGATATCGGCCCCTGCCACGGGGATTTCCGCATCCTTGAGCAGCGCAAGGCAGAGGGCCGGGTGGTAGTCTCTGGCACCCACCAGCGGATGGGATTCGTTGACGGCGGAGATCGGGATGTCGTGCTCAAGGCAGGCCTCAATGTCCACCTCTCCTGTCAGCGTCATCCAGGCTTCGTGCATCAATGCCACGACCGAATGGTCGGGCAGGCGTTCGATCAGCGAGCGCGTGATCGGGCGGATGGATGGACCATTGAGAAGGACATTGGTCGCACGGCAGGTCTCGTGGTCGATCCGTTCGTCGATCGACAGATTTTCCAGGAGCCCGGCGGCCCCGACCAGTGTACGCGTCGCCTCTGCCGCTTCTTCGGCTGACTGGAACCGGGTGGCCGTCGGTGTGACGGCGGTCACGGCAGCGGCACCCGCCATGAGGGCGGTTGCTGCGGTTGCTGCCAGAAATCGGCTGTCGACGGGAACCACGACACGCAGTCCCGAAAGGCTCAGGTCGAAGGCTCGAATGTTCTCTTCGATGAGCGCGAGCATCCCGATTGTGTCTGTGTGTTGAAGTGCTCGTTCTGAACTGCCACTGCTTGCCATCAGAGTTCTGCCCGGTTCGCCGACCTTTCCTGGTCTACCGCCCGGTGCGAAGCCTCTCCGCACGAGACGTGTCCATCGTTCGCGTGTCCTCCCCCGCTCCCGGTTCGCTCCTCTCCGTTTGAACCGGGAGACATCCCTCGCCATGCCTTCGCACTGGCGATCCGGAGCCTCGTTTCTGCGCTGCGCCAAGTTCCGAAACCTCAATAAAGGCGGTAACTTAGCGTTTCATATTCGACGATTCTCAATCTTCTCAACTGCTGGAAATCATAAAAGCCCAGGCGCGTCGTGCAGATAGAACGTTGGTGCAAATCCCCTGCGCTTAGGTGTTACGGCGTTCATCTTGTCAGCGTATCGGCGGGTCTCCTCTAATCATTTTGAAAGGCATGGATCCCACGCTTCGCGTTGCGGCGCGGGTTAGTGCCGCAAGCCGGGAGCCTCCCGTGGCTCCGGGGGCAAATGGTGGTCCGCCGTGAAGGTCGACGCGGTCGCGCGCAGCTGACCGACAAGGTCGATCTGGCGCTGAAGCGCATTCATCCGCCGCGTGTAGTTCTTCATCGAGCGGGTCATCTCGTCGATCCGCGTCGAGAGCGCGTTCTCATGGTCGTTGCTTTCAAAGCGCTCCTGCGCGAAAGCGGCGGTTGCCGCGATCCGCTCGCAGCGCTCCTTCAGGCCCCGTCGTTCAGCCCGCAACTCCCTGTCGAGAAGGTCGAGCGTGTGCAGAAGCGTGTTGAAACGCAGTGTATCGGTTTCCTCGTCACGCGCCGCGCTCCTCATACGCAGGACTGAAAACATGGCTCTGTCACGCTCCGTTTCTCAAGTGTGTGTCGGGGAGTTTCACTCTGGCGACCCGGGGGCGCAGGGGTGGCTGTCTGCGCGCCGCCTGTGAGAGCGAAACCGGCATCGGCTTTCGCCTGGCAATCTCGTCATCGATGATCTGCTGCATGCGCTGTCTGAAGTGAGCGTCGCTGAACTGCTGCGCATGCTGGCGGATGATCTCGGGATGAAAGGTCCCTTCCATGGCCTCGAAGCGACGCACGGCATCAATGAGACCGGCTTCGGACTGCTCGTCGAAGAGGAGCCCCGTCTGGTCGGGAACGACCGAATCGAGCACGCCACCGCTCGCATGGGCGATGACCGGCCGGCCGCTCGCCATCGCCTCCACCGGCACGATCCCGAAATCCTCGGTGCCCGGAAAGATGAGCGCCCGGCAGCGGGCAAGCATGTCTTTCAGCTGCGGGAAGGGGGTTCGGCCCAGAAACGTCACGCTGGGCCCGGCGAGCCGCTTCAGCGTCGCCATCTCCGGTCCTTCGCCGATTACGACGAGCTTGCGGCCCATACGTGTGAACGCGCGCACGGCCAGGTCGACCCGCTTGTAGCCGACAAGCTGGCCGGCGACGAGATAATGGTCGCCAAGGTTGCTCACGGGCGCGAAATCATCGACGTTCACCGGAGGGTTGAGCACGGTCGCCCGGCGGCGGTAATATTTGCCGATCCGGTCCGCCACATGGCGCGAATTGGCGACAAAGGCGTCGACGCGCGCAGCGGTGGTCACGTCCCAGGCGCGCAACGCCGGTGCGATCCACGGCATGAGCAGCCGTGCCGGCAGGCCGGCATTGGCCCGGTAGAAATGATAGTGGTCCCACACATAGCGCATGGGTGAGTGACAATAGCAGACATGGGTTGCCTGGGGGCCGGGCGTGATGCCCTTGGCCGGTCCGGATTCGCTGGAGATCACGAGGTCGTATCCGGAGACGTCCAGGCTCTCCAGCGCGAAGGGCATCAGCGGCAGGAGCGACTGATAGTGCCGTTTCGCACCTGGTATCTTCTGTAGAAAGGAGGGGGTGATCCGGTGCCGGCGGATTTTCTCCGAAACCCGTTTTTCGTCATAAACCAGCGTGAAGATATCGGCGTCGGGATACATGTCGCACAGGGCTTCGACGACCTTTTCGCCCCCACGCATGGAGACCAGCCAGTAGTGAACGATGGCGACACGCAAGATGGTTCTCCCGGATTTGCCCTCCGGGATATTGCTTTGAAACGGCACGCGGGGGCACGCCGACAATACGGTTGAACGCGTGTCTGAACGATGGAGCGGCGCGCTCAAACGGGCTAGGTCATCATCCGATCGGACGTTGACGCTTCGCGTGGGGTGCCCATTCTGCGTCAAAAGCCCAATGGGCTTAGGCGTTCTAGCCGAAAGGAACTAGCCGCACACCATTTCAACCGAATTTACCTCGCGCCGTTTCGCCCGATGATCGACGGTGGGGGAGGCGATTCTGCGTCCTTCCCGAACGCCATGGATATCTCCGGAACGGGCAGGATGAAGCAAAGCACGACTGATCGCACCATTTCTTTCGACAGCGCGAGATCGTTTGTCCTCACGGCGTTTGTCTTCATCCTCTGCATTCTCGCCAGCAGTGATGCCGCACGGGCACAAGACGATTTTCGGCTCATGCCGCAGACGCGGGTGAAGATCGCTGTGGTCGAATGGGTGGAGGCGCAGGGCGAATATCGGGAATGGGCGGCCCTCAGCGGGGAATATACCGTTTCCTCGGCAGGTATGATCGCCCTTCCGCTGGTGGGGCCGATCGCAGCGGACGGCAGGACAAGCCAGGCGTTCGCGGACGAAATCGCCGCCGCACTTCAAAAGAAGACAGGCCTTATCGCGCCACCGGCCACCACAGTGGAAGTGGTGCGCTATCCGTCTGTGTTCGTCACCGGGAGTGTGGAGCGGCCGGGAGAATTCGAGTTCAAGCCGGGGCTCAACGTCTTGCAGGCGCTGGCCATGGCAGGCGGGCGTGTGCGTAGATCTGATCAGACGGGCGGTTATTCGGAGCTCGAACAAATCCGCTATGCCGGCGAGATCGGCCGCATCGATCTTCAGCTCCTGCAGCTTGCCACTCGGCGAGCGCGGCTCGAAGCTGAACTGGTCGAGGGAAAGGATGTCGATTTCGACGCCGCTCTTCAGGGACGCCCGCTGGCCGGGCACGCGGCACAGTTTGTGCGGGACGAGCGGGCGATATTCGAGGCCCGGCGCAATGCATATGAGCGGCAGCGCAGCTCGCTGAACGAACTCGGACTGCTTTTCCGAGAGGAGATCAGGATACTCGGCGAAAAGATGGTGGCGCAGGACCGGCAGATTAAAATCGCCGAGGAAGAGTTGGGCAATGTCGCGCAGCTGGTCAAAAAGGGCACAGTCACGAAATCGCGCGAGACAGGGCTTGAACGCATTGTTGCCGACCTCCAGTCGAGTCGGCTCGATCTCGCGGTTGCATCCATGCGCGCGCGGCAGCGGCTGAGCGAGACCGAGCGTGATGCGCTCAGCCTCGAAGGCACAAGGCGCACGGAAATCGGCGCCGAGCTGCAACGGGTCAATCTGGAAATCGACGACCTGGAATTGCGCCGTGGAATGACGGAGCAGCTTCTTCAGGCAACCGGGGCGTCGATCCTGCACCGTGAGGACAGGGCGTTCGAGCAGCAGCCGCTGCGGTTCAGCATCCTGCGCGGCGGTGATGAGAAACAGCGTGTGGACGCAGTTGAAACGACCGGGCTGGAACCGGGCGACGTTCTGGATGTGCAGCTAGACCTGCTGCGCGCCTCGATGCCGCGCGCTTCCCTCGAAAACGGGATCAGGCAGGCGCAGTCTCGCTAGATCGCCGTGCATCCGTCCGGACGCACGGCGATCTAATTATTGATGGAGCATCGGAATGGTCCGAAAACCGGATTCCACTTTTCGGTCCGATGCTCAAGATCGCCGTG